>Ga0206889_1004_pt2 | contig 39717 bp, 29 predicted proteins | sample Alteio_BWOrgHeat_57_FD_153245 | JGI IMG/M metagenome (GOLD analysis project Ga0206889, IMG submission 153245) | Enriched cells from forest soil in Barre Woods Harvard Forest LTER site, Petersham, Massachusetts, United States - Alteio_BWOrgHeat_Nextera5 ... | reverse complement strand
AAAGATGATTGGAAAGAACATTCCGGTAACGGAAGAGTAAAAACAATTTCGATCAATGAAGTAAGCAGTGCAGAAGAAAAAAGAATTGTTACACCCGATGCAGAGCTAAACCGTGTATTGGGCGGTGGTATTGTGTTAGGGAGTATTGTGTTGGTCGCCGGCGAACCCGGGATCGGTAAATCAACCTTGTTCTTACAAAACGGATTACAACTAAAAGATGTTACCGTTCTTTATATAAGTGGTGAAGAAAGTGAACAACAAATAAAGATGCGTGCGAACCGGATCGGTAGTCAAAGCGATAAGTTTTTCCTGCTGACCGAAACAAATATGCAAACGATCTTCCAGGAGATAAAGAAATTAAAACCGCAGGTGGTGATTGTTGATTCTATTCAAACATTGCAATCATCTTTTGTCGAATCCGGACCGGGATCTGTTAGCCAGATAAGAGAATGTGCCGCAGAATTACAACGCTTTGCAAAAGAAACGAACACGCCTGTTTTCTTAATTGGCCATATTACCAAGGATGGAAATATTGCTGGTCCGAAGATATTAGAACACATGGTAGATACAGTGCTGCAATTCGAAGGCGACCGCAATTATGCCTACCGGATCCTCAGAACGTTGAAGAACCGCTTTGGTTCTACGGCCGAATTGGGCATTTACGAGATGACCGGCGAAGGAATGCGCACCGTAAGCAACCCAAGTGAGATCCTGATCACCCAAAAAGAAGATTCTTTAAGCGGGATTGCCATTGCGGCTACCATTGAAGGCATTCGTCCGCTTTTAATAGAAACACAGGCATTGGTGACTCAAAGCGTTTACGGTACCCCTCAACGCACTGTCAATGGCTTTGATCTTAAAAGAGTACAATTGCTGCTTGCGGTATTGGAAAAACGTGGTGGATTTCATTTTGGGATGAAAGATGTATTCATCAACATTGCCGGTGGACTAAAAGTAGAAGACCCATCTATCGATCTTGCAATGGTTGCTGCATTATTAAGTAGTTACGAAGATGTTCCTATCAACCAACATATATGTTTTGCCGGTGAAGTAGGATTAAGTGGCGAGATAAGATCTGTGAACAGAATAGAACAACGTATTGCTGAAGCTGAAAAGCTTGGCTTTGAAAAGATCATACTCAGTAAGTACAATGTTAAGTCTGTCAGCAAACAAAAATTCAATATTGAAGTAGTACCATTGGCCAAAGTGGAAGAACTCTATCAATATTTGTTTTAACTTGTAGTATATAATCCACCCGAATGAAATTGTTGAAGACCCTATTCTCCGACATGGTTCATCTTTTATACCCGCACCTGTGCACAGGCTGTGGCAGCGATCTTTTACACGAAAAGAATTTACTCTGTATCAAATGCATTTCAACCTTACCGCATACCGGTTTCGCTTTTCATGCAGGTAATCCGGCAGAGAAAATATTTTGGGGAAGATTGCCGGTATCAGCGGCACACAGCGAATTCTTCTTTTCAAAAGATTCTGTAACGCAACAACTCATTCACGAATTCAAATACAAGAACAATAAAGCCATTGGTTTTTATCTCGGAGAATTAATAGGTAAAAGTTTATTGAACAGCAACCGCTTTATGACGATCGATACATTGATACCACTTCCACTTTTTGCTGATAGAGAACGGCAACGTGGTTATAACCAGGCAGCTATTCTTTGCGAAGGAATTTCTGCTATCACTCAAATACCGGTTGATACAAAATCAACCATTCGTCAGCGTTTCACAAAAACACAAACACGAAAAGATCGTACTGAAAGATGGCAGAATGTAGATGGTAGTTTTATGGTGAAAGACAGATCCGCATTGCAGGGAAAGCACCTATTATTGGTAGATGATGTAGTAACCACCGGTGCTACGCTGGAAGCCTTTGGTAATGCGATAATTAATGCCGTTGACGTAAACCTGAGTATTGCCACACTTGCGCTCGCACCTAAATAGTTTACCGTAAATTTGATAGATGAAGCGGCTAGTTCCTTATTTCTTATTAATTATTTCTTATTCCTTATTTATATCCTCTTGCAAAAAGGACAGCTTCATCACAAGTCCGAACGCTGTAGTATTTGTCGGTGCAGATAGCATAAAATTCGATACCGTTTTTACCAGCACCGGTTCGGTAACACAATTCTTTAAGATCTTTAATCAGAATGATCAGAAGTTATCATTCAGTAAAATAAAGTTGATGGGCGGCAATGCCTCTCCTTTTAAAATAAATATAAATGGTAGTCCCGTTTCAGAGATAGACAACCTTGAAGTGGATGCAAATGATAGTATCTATGTATTTGTATCAGTCACCATCAATCCAACTGCCAACAATCTTTCTTTTATTGTAAGTGATAGCATCTTGATCAGCTATAATGGTAACAATCAATATGTGCAATTACAGGCATTCGGACAAAACGCGCATTTTTTACAGAACCAGGTGATCAGCGGCAATATTAATTGGGCAGACACATTGCCCTATGTGATATTAGGAGGTTTACGAATTGATACCACTGCAACGCTAACCATCCCTGCAGGCTGCAGAGTATATGCACATTCCAACGCACCCATTTTAGTGGATGGAACATTGATCGTTAACGGCACAAGATCAGACAGCGTATTATTTACCGGAGATAGATTGGATCCTGATTATGTAGATCTTCCGGGATCATGGCCCGGCATCAATTTCCGCAGCAGCAGTAAAGACAATGTATTAACACATGCCGTATTGCAGAATGCTTACCAGGCAATCGTTGCAGATAGTCCTTCTGTTGATGCAAATCCCAAATTAATATTGCATCAATGCATTATCAACAATGCTTCCAATGCCGGAATACTTTGCACGAACAGCAGCGTTAATGCAGATAATAGTTTAATAAGTAATTGCGCCAATGATATTGAACTCAATTTCGGAGGCACTTATAATTTCACTAACTGTACAGCAGCAGGATATGGCAATCAATTTGTTTCTCATCAAAATCCGGTGTTGCAGGCAACCAATTATTCGCAAACTGCGAATACCACCAATAGTATGAATGCTCTTTTTCAAAATTGTATCTTTTGGGGTAGCAATGGCGTAAGCAATGAAGTGTTTGTTGGTAAACAAGGAGTAGCTCCATTCAATGTTACATTGGACCATTCTTTATATAAAGGAACGATCGATCCTTCAACAACGGATACCGTAGCCGTTCTGCAAAACCAGGACCCACTTTTTACCCTAATTGATAACAATGATGTCATCTATGATTTTCATACAAATAATATTGCCGCTCCTGGCACTGGCAAAGGAATGCTAACAGGTTTTAATTTCGATCTCGATGATTCATCCAGAACAACCGGCGGCTTAACGGATATCGGCTGCTATCAAAAACAATAATTCATTTTAAAATAAATTTTATGATAAAGATTATAGTACTCTGCGCAATACTTTTAACCAGCTTATTTTTTACAAAAACGGCTCGTGCAGGTTTGGTTAAGAATGTAACCGACACTTCTATCTATGATTTTAAAGTAGATGGATTAGAAGGCGGCACCATTGATCTTTCATCCTTCAAAGGAAAGAAGATCATGATCGTGAACACGGCATCTTTTTGCGGCAATACCCATCAATATGCCGATCTAGAAACATTGTATGAAAAGTATAAAGACAAATTAGTGATCATTGGTTTTCCGGCAAATAATTTTGGTGCGCAGGAACCCGGCACCAATATAGCAATCAAAGAATTTTGTACAAAGAATTATGGTGTTAGTTTTCCAATGGCAGCAAAGGTTTCCGTTAAAGGAGATGATATTCATCCATTGTTCAAATACTTAGTATCGGAAGCAGGAAAGATCGGTTTCACAGATCCTATTAAATGGAACTTCACTAAATTCTTATTGGATGAAAATGGCAAACTCATCACCGTCATCTATAATAAAAAATCGGTATTGGATGCAGATGTGATAAAGCTGCTATAACCCCGTTTGCATTCATCTTATATTTGCATCAATGCAATTCAAAAACATCATTGGTCAGCCCGAAGTAAAAGAACAACTGGCGAATATGGTTCAGCAAAACAGGCTGAGTCATGCATTGCTTTTTTTAGGTAAAGAAGGCAGCGGTAATTTATCGCTGGCAATGGCATTTGCGCAATTCATTGTTTGCGAAAAAGTAAATGGCAAAAAAGCCGGAGATGCAGGCGCATCCTTATTCGACGAACAACCAACAACGAACAACCAACAACCGTTGACTGATTCCTGCGGAGTATGTTCTGCTTGTACAAAAGCAGCAAAACTCATTCATCCCGATATTCATTTCTCTTATCCTGTTATCACTAAAAAATCAGGGGAGAAGCCTATTAGCTCAGACTTCATAACAGAGTGGCGAGAATTTGTTGATCAGCAACCTTATGGCAATGCATTCGATTGGCTGCAATTTATAAGCGCCGAAAATAAACAGGGAAATATCAGCGCAGCTGAATGTAATGAGATCATCCGCAAACTGAATTTAAAAAGTTTTGAAAGCGAATACAAGATCCTCATCATGTGGATGCCTGAATTCTTAGGCAAGGAAGGAAATAAATTATTAAAACTGATTGAAGAACCACCTGCTAATACGCTGTTTGTGCTGGTTGCAGAAAATGAAGGGCAGATATTGCCAACGATCTTATCACGCATGCAACTGGTAAAGATCCCGGCATTAACAGACATTGATATAGAAAAAGGATTGGAATCGATCCAGGATATTCCTAAAGAAAAAGCAAAACAAATAGCCGCCATCAGTGAAGGCAATTACCGCGAAGCATTACAATTATTGCAACATGCTGATGATGATTGGAATGCCTTATTACGTGAATGGCTGAATACGATTTTAAAGACCGGTCCTGCTGCACAGGTAAAATGGATAGAAGAAATAAGTAAGCAGGGAAGAGAAAAGCAGAAACAATTTCTTAGATATTTCAACCATTTATTGGAAAAAGCCATCAAACTGAGAACCATTGACGACCGTCAACTAACGACCAATGATGCCGAAACCGACTTTGCGCTTAGATTAAACAAGATCTGTAGTTTGGAGCAGCAAGACGCTATTGTAACCGAAATAGACAAAGCCGCCTACCATATTGAGCGCAATGCCAACGCTAAAATACTTTTTCATGCCCTAAGTATCAGGCTTTATCATATTATTAGCAACAATTCGCTAATTTTGGTGAATTGAGGAAGAGGCTTTAGTGGTTTGAATTTTGCTTGTGTACACTTTCTCGATTTCAGAATTTCAATTTTTTAATTTTTAATCTTCATTGATATGGGATGTGGAAGTTGTTCCTCTGTAGGTGGCTGTAAAAGCAACGGAGGATGTAGCACGGGAAGTTGCAACCGTATGAATGTGCATGATTGGTTAGTCAATCTTCCTTTTAGCGACCCTGAAAGCAACTGCAAAATTGTTGAGGTTAGTTTCAACAACGGGAGCCGCAAAGATTATTTCAGAAATACTACTGTTCATTTTTTTGAGAAAGGCGAGATGATCGCTGTAGAAGGTGTGAACGGATATGATGTAGGTGAGGTGAATGCAACCGGTGAACTGGTTCGTCTTCAATTAAAAAAACACGAGATCAGGGAAGAAGATCCTGAATTGAAAAAGATATTACGTCGCGCCAGCGAAACGGATCTTGCCAAATGGGCCGAATCCAAAGCAAGAGAAAAAGAAGTATTGATCCGCAGTCGTGCCGTTGCCCGCCAACTTAAGCTGGAATTAAAGATGGCTGAAGTAGAGATACAGGCCGATGGCAGAAAAGCAACTTTCTTTTATATCGCTGATGATAGAGTTGATTTCAGAGAATTAATAAAGATCTATGCTTCTGATTTTAAAGTGAAGGTAGAAATGAAGCAGATCGGTGCAAGACAGGAAGCCGGCAAAGTAGGTGGTATCGGAAGTTGCGGAAGAGAATTATGTTGCAGTACCTGGTTAACCGATTTCAAAAGTGTAAATACCAACGCAGCACGTTATCAAAATTTAAGTATCAATCAAACCAAACTAAGCGGACAATGTGGTCGTTTAAAATGTTGTTTGAATTATGAACTGGATACTTACCTGGATGGATTGCAAAATTTCCCCAATGATTGTGATATGTTGGAAATGGCCAGGAGCCGTGCTTTCTTAGTTAAGAAAGATATTTTCCGCAACCTGATGTGGTACACAATGCCCGATAGCACCAAGCAATATCCGTTAACGATCGAAAGAGTACTTAAAATAAAAGCGCTTAATAAACAAGGTGTTCGTCCGGAAGAATTAGAACCCGTTGAAGTAGCTACCAAACAGCCAAAAGAAATAGAACCGGAATATGTTGACCTGGTAGGACAAATAAGTTTACGCAGTTTAGAAAAGAACAGTCGTAAAAGAAGAGAAAGAGGACAACAGCAACAACAACCTCGGAGAGATGATCGCGCCCGTCCAAACGGACCAAACCAGGAACGCGGACCTCGTGATGAACAACGTGGACCAGGTGGCAATCAACCAAACAGACCTAACCAGAACAGGCCACAGCAAAATAGACCGCAGCAAAACAGGCCACAACAGAACAGGCCTCCGCAGCAACGCAATCCTAATCAACAAAGACCTCCGCAAAACGGTGGTAACCAAAATAACGACAACAATAATCCTCCTCAACAATAGCTGGAGTTTTATTTCGTAACAGAATCGCTACATGTCAATTACGGTAAACAATCTTACAAAAATTTACGGCACGCAAAAAGCGGTGGATGATATTTCCTTTACGATTAATAAAGGAGAGATCGTTGGTTTCCTCGGACCAAATGGTGCAGGCAAATCAACCACGATGAAGATCATCACCGGTTATTTAGATGCAGATAATGGCAATGCAACCGTTTGCAATGAAATAGTAAATACCAATTCTCCTGCAACAAAGAAAAAGATCGGTTATCTCCCCGAAGCAAATCCATTGTATTATGAAATGTATGTACGTGAGTATTTACAATTTGTAGCAGGTGTTCATAAAATTCAAAACGAAAAAGCAAAGATCGAAGACGTAATTACTACCGTTGGCTTAACTCCCGAAGCAAATAAAAAGATCGGGCAATTAAGTAAAGGTTACAAACAACGTGTTGGACTAGCGGCAGCATTGATACATGATCCGGAAGTATTGGTATTAGACGAACCCACAAGTGGTCTCGATCCAAACCAGATCGTTGAAATAAGAGAGGTGATCAAAAAACTTGGGCAGGATAAGACCGTATTATTTTCTTCTCACATATTACAGGAAGTACAAGCTATTTGTGACCGCGTGATCATCATTAATAAAGGAGTAATTGTGGCGGACGATCAGCTGAGTAATTTGCAGAAAGGCAGCAGCAACGAGCAATACGTGCTGGTACAATTTAAGGAAGATATCACAGCAGAAATGATCACAGAATTGGAAGATGTCTTATCTTCAGCCAGATTGGAAACAGGCAGCTGGAAACTGAAAACAAACCATCCGGAAAATGTGCGCAGGCAATTACTGGAATTGAGTTTGAAAAATAACCTGAACATTGTTTCTTTGCAAAGTGAAAATAACAGCCTGGAGAATATCTTCCGGCAATTAACGTCTTTAACCAACTAAATATAAAACAACTAACAAACTAACATCATGAGTTACATTGCAAGCATTCATGCTAGACAAATTTTAGACAGTCGTGGTAATCCGACAGTAGAAGTAGACATCTTAACAGAGAACGAATTGCTGGGCCGCGCAGCGGTACCAAGTGGTGCAAGTACCGGTATTCACGAAGCTTGTGAACTACGCGATGAAAATAAAAAACTATACGGTGGTAAAGGCGTATTGAAAGCAGTAAAGAATGTAAATACTACTATCACTGACGCTTTATTGGGTTGGGATGTTGCAGATCAAACAGGCATCGATGCCATGTTGATCGCATTGGACGGTACCCCTAACAAATCTAAATTAGGCGCAAACGCATTATTGGCGGTGAGCCTTGCAGTAGCGAAGGCTGCAGCTTTAGAAGCAAACCTTCCTTTATATCGTTATATCGGTGGTACCAATGCTAAAACATTACCCATCCCGATGATGAACATCTTAAATGGTGGTGCACATGCGGATAATAAAATTGATTTCCAGGAATTCATGGTAATGCCGATCGGTGCTTCTTCTTTTAGCGAAGGGTTGCAATGGGGTGTTGATATTTTTCATGCATTGAAAAGTGTATTGAAGAAAAAAGGATTCAGCACCAACGTTGGTGATGAAGGTGGATTTGCTCCAAACATTCAAAGCAATGAAGAAGCAATTGAAACAGTATTAACAGCGATCCAAGCCGCGGGTTATAAAACAGGTAGCCAGATAGCAATTGCAATGGATGCTGCAAACAGCGAATTGTGGAACGCGAAAGAAAAGAAATATATTTTCCATAAGAGTAACAATAAAAAATTATCAAGCGATCAGCTGGTTAAATTCTGGGAAAGCTGGGCCAAACAATATCCGATCATATCTATCGAAGATGGTATGTCTGAAGATGATTGGGCTGGCTGGAAAAACCTGACAGATACTATCGGTAGCAAAGTTCAATTAGTAGGTGATGATCTTTTTGTAACAAATGTTGATCGTTTGAAAAAAGGTATCGACACTGAAACTGCGAATGCGTTATTGGTTAAAGTAAATCAGATCGGTACATTAACTGAAACTATCAATGCAGTGTCAATGGCTCAGAACAATGGTTACAATACCATCATGAGTCATAGAAGTGGTGAAACAGAAGATACTACGATCGCTGATCTGGCTGTTGCATTGAACTGCGGACAGATCAAAACCGGTTCTGCGAGCAGAACTGACCGTGTTGCGAAATACAATCAATTGATTCGTATTGAAGAAATGCTGGGCGAAAGCGGCATCTATCCAAAGGGAAAAATAAAATTCGGTAAGAAGTAAAAAATAAAAACTGTTCCGTCCCGGCTGAGCCGGGACGGAACTTTTATAAAGTGAAACTCCTTTCAAACATACCGTCCATTTTAAAGAACAAGTTTCTTATTGCAGGCGCCTTGTTCGCTGTTTGGATGTTCTTCTTCGATCCAAAGGATATTCATTCCGATATCAGCCGAAGCAATAAATTAAAAGACCTGCAAAAGAACGAGCAGCGCCTGACCAGCGAGATCCTGGCTACCCAGGAAGAGCTGAAACAGTTGAAAACCAATGCTCAAACGATAGAAAAGTACGCCCGCGAAAAATACCTGATGAAAAAGGACAATGAGGACCTGTTCATCATCTCAAATACTGATATTCAAAAATAATATACTTGGTTTTTAAGCCAAATGCAATATATTTACGAGGGTCTTCGTTCTATAACTTAATAGACTGGTTATATGCTAAGCTTTACATCGGAAGAATTGGTACAATATTTATACAATGAGGCGTCTCCGGAACAAAATGCCCATATTCAATTGGCGTTGCAGCACGATTGGAACCTCCGTGAAAAGTATGAATTGATGCGACATGCCCAAAAACGTTTGGGAACGGTAAAATTCTCTCCAAGCAGAAGATCGGTTGACCATATTTTACATTACGCGGATAAACTGACGAACGAGATCACCGAAGAGGTATAAACCTGTATCCTGCCGGTTTTAATGTATTTTTGTCCAGCCCCCGCCTGGGCATTTTTTATGACAAAGAAAGACCGGTACGATTATGTAATAGCTCATTTTTTAGAGCATCAGCCCAATGCAGAAACGGAACTGTATTATGATAATCCTTTTCAATTACTGGTGGCGGTGATCTTATCCGCCCAATGCACCGATAAACGGGTGAATCTTACAACACCAGGCATCTTTAAAAAATATCCGGATGCCAAAGCAATGAGCAAGGCAACGTTTGAAGACCTGTTTGCCCTTATCAAAAGCATCTCTTATCCCAATAATAAAACAAAACACCTGATCGGTATGGCCAATATGATACAGGATCAGTTTAACGGGATCATTCCTATGAAGGTGGATGAACTGGTAAAACTGCCCGGTGTGGGAAGAAAAACAGCCAATGTAATTACCTCTGTTATTGACAAGCAACCCAATATGGCAGTTGATACTCATGTGTTTAGGGTAAGTGCAAGGATTGGCTTAACAACCAATGCTAAAACTCCACAGGCCGCAGAAAAACAATTGATTGCAAATATTCCGGAAAAATATATATATCTTGCCCATCATTGGTTAATTTTGCATGGCAGGTACGTATGTGTCGCCCGCAAACCAAAATGTAATGAATGTTCTTTAACGCTGGCATGTAAATTTTACGAGCGTTTGATAAAAGACAAAAATTAAACCTATCCTGAGAATTATTTGTATTTTTAGCCGAGCTATCCCTTGGCGATTTTAAAGGGGGCAATATTTTTATATACAAGATGAAGAGACTTATTATTTCGCTTATTACCTTACTGCTGTTCACTACAGAAAAGGCGGCTGCCCAATATTATTTCTACAGTGATAATTATTACGAAACCAAGTTCCAGTTTGAAGTTGGAGCCTCATTAGGCGTAATGAATTGTCTTACTGATGTTGGAGGAAAATTAGGATTTGGCGGACCGTTTTTAAAGGATCTCAATATCGGTAACACCAAATTCCAGGGCGGAGCTTATATAAGTGCAACATACAACTACGCATATGCATTAAGATTCGAATACACCTCAGGGGAAGTAAGCGCTTATGACAGCATATTAAAGCCCGTTGCCGATAATAGTGACGGAAGGTATCAGCGAAACCTGAGTTTCAGGTCTTCCATTTCAGAAATAGCCTTGATCGCGGAATTCCATCCTTTATTTATGTTTAAAGACTGGGCGGCAAGTGATGATGCCCCTCCCCGCTTTTCACCTTATTTGGCAGTTGGTGTAGGGCATTACCATTTCAACCCCCAGGCCGAATATAATGGTCAATGGTATGATTTAAAACCTATGCATACGGAAGGTGAAGGTTGGTTACCCGGCAGACCTGAGTATAAACTCGATCAATACAATATTCCTGTAGGTATAGGTGTAAGATACGAAGCAAGCGAAGCAATTAACGTCCGTTTCGAAATAATGGATCGTTTCTTATTCACAGATTATTTAGATGATGTAAGCACTACATATATTGATCCCACACTTTTTCAAACACACCTTAGCGGACAAGATGCTATCACAGCATCCCATTTAGCCATCAAGGATGCAAACACATACTCTGCTATTTCAGGATATAATGCAACAACCGGTAGTATCCGAGGGAATCCGCATAACAACGATAATTACTTTACTATTAATTTAAAAGTAGGTATAATATTGGGTAGAGATAAGATCGATTAATTCCAATCAATATAAGACATTAAAAAAGGCTGAAAATATTTTCAGCCTTTTTAATTATGTAGTTAGTTAACTACTATAACATTTTCTTGATCTCATCGATCAACTCTCCTTTTGTAATAGGAATTCCCATGATCTTGTTATATCCTTTCGCATCCACAAAATAAACATCACGGATAATTTTGATCAATTGACCATTATTGATTTCGGGGATCAATACATGATCAAAGTTCTTTAAGATATCTCCCAGGTTCTTAGGGAAAGGTCTTACATAACGAAGATGGGCGTGTGATACCGCATGTCCTTCAGCCTGCAATTCACGTACAGCAGTTTTGATAGCACCATAAGTACTTCCCCAGCCCAATACCAATACTTTTCCTTTAGCAGGACCACTATCTAATTTTTGTTCAGGAATATACTCAGCGATATTATCTACTTTAGCCTGGCGTGTTTTAACCATGTGTTGATGGTTCTCATTGTCATAGCTGATATTACCGGTAAGGTCTTGTTTTTCCAAACCACCCACACGATGTTCTAATCCCGGAGTACCCGGTACGATCCACGGACGAACCAATTTTTTATCTCTGCTGTAAGGCAATAATTTTTCTTCGCCTTCATCTAATTTTTCTTTGAAGGATACTTTTATTTCAGGAAGATCTTTGGATTGCGGAAACTTCCATGGCTCTGCGCCGTTGGCAATATATCCATCACTTAAAAAGATAACAGGTGTCATATGCTGCACACTAATTCTTACCGCTTCATATACTGCGTCAAAACAATCACTTGGTGTAGATGCAGAAATTACGGGCATCGGGCATTCGCCGTTTCTGCCATAATAGGCCTGCAACAGATCACTTTGTTCTGTCTTGGTAGGAAGACCCGTACTTGGTCCGCCACGTTGAACATCTATGATCAATAAAGGAATTTCTAACATCACTGCCAATCCCATTGCTTCTGCTTTTAAAGCCATACCCGGACCACTTGTAGTAGTGATACCTAAGCTTCCGCCATAACTTGCACCTAAAGCAGCTGTTATCGCAGCGATCTCATCTTCTGCCTGAAATGTTTTTATTCCAAACGTTTTGAACTTGCTTAGTTCATGTAAGATATCACTCGCCGGTGTGATAGGATAACTTCCTAAAAATAGTTGCAAGCCGCTTTTTTCACCAGCTGCTACCAGGCCATACGATAATGCCTGGTTACCCATGATGGAACGATAGGTTCCTTTTTCCATCTTCGCTTTATCAACGGTGTAGCGGGTTCTAAAGGTTTCGGTTGTTTCACCAAAGAAATAACCGGCCTGTAATGCTTTTATATTACTTTCAACGATATCCTGTTTTTTACCGAATTTATCTTTGAAGAACTGGATGGTATTATCCATTGTACGATTGTACATCCAATATAAAAAGCCCAGTACAAACATATTCTTTGCACGGTCTTTTTCTTTTGTACCCATGGTGATGTCCTTCAATGCTTCACGCGTCATCTTGGTCACATCCATTTTGATCACTTCGTAACCTTCCAAACTATCATTCTCCAAAGGATTCACTCCTTCCGGATAAGCCGCTAAACGAAGGTTCTTGGAATCAAAACCATCTGTATTGGCGATAATGATACCGCCTTTTTTAAGGCCTTTTAAATTTACTTTTAATGCAGCTGCATTCATCGCCACCAGCACATCACAAATATCGCCGGGCGTAAAAATATGATCGCTGCTAAAGCGCAATTGGTAACCGCTCACCCCCGGCAAAGTGCCTTGAGGAGCCCTGATCTCCGCCGGAAAATCCGGGAAAGTTGCCAGGTCGATCCCCAGCAAAGCCGTGTTGTTAGTGAATTGGCTGCCGGTTAACTGCATGCCATCGCCGCTATCGCCGGCAAATTTGATCACCACATCTTGTAATACCTGTTCTTGTGTACTCATAGTCGTTAAAATGGAGGTGCAAGTTACAGAATTTATTGCGCAGGAAAGCCGATTGTTAAAGAAAGATTATTTTGAGGCATACCGCTGCCGGAAGCCCCATCTGGCCGGGCAAAATATCCCCGATATTGCTTAATTTTACGTACTAAAAAAATTACAATTATGGCTTTATTTAAATCTAGCAATCCGGCCTTAGGTTCCAAGGTTTTTGACAATAGTGCCGTTACCGATTACAGCGAGGTAATGACCATGAGAGGAACGATGAATAAATTTGGTTTCATGCTGTTGATGTTATTAGGAAGTGCTTATTATTCCTGGAAAGAATTTGCGGAAGGCGGAAACGTTACACCATTGATATGGACCGGTATCATCGGCGGGTTCATCACCGCGATCATCATCATCTTTAAAAAAGAATGGGCTCCTTATTTGGCTCCTTTATACGGTTTACTGGAAGGGCTTTTCTTAGGTGCTATTTCGGCTGCTTATAATAATGCATTTGCTGCGCAGGCTCCAAATATTGTGATCGACGCAGTAGGATTGACTTTTGGAACTGCTATCGCGATGTACTTCTTGTACACGTTCAAAGTGATCAAAGCAACAGAACGTTTTAAATCAGTGATCATTACCGCAACTGCAGGTATTGCTGTATTTTATTTGATCACATTGATCATGGGAATGTTCCATGTAAACCTTGGTTTCATGTATGACAGCTCTCCGCTTAGCATTGGAATTTCATTGGTAATAGTAGTAATTGCCGCTTTGAATCTGATCATGGATTTTGATATGGTAGAACAAGGTTCTGCAGCCGGCGCTCCTAAATACATGGAATGGTATTGTGCCTTCGGACTAATGGTTACCATCGTTTGGTTGTATATGGAAATACTTCGTTTGTTATCCAAACTAAACAGCAGAAAATAATTTTCTTCTTAATAGAAATAAAAAAGCCCCTCATTTAAAAGGGGCTTTTTTATTATAATGTACTGATCAGTTCTGTTACTTTCTTTTCAATAAAATCTCTTACTTCATTGAACTCTTTTGGTTCCATATGTTTGGGATCCGGTATCTGCCAATCAACAAATTTTTTTGCCGGCATCCAGGGACAAGCATCACCGCAACCCATTGTTACTACTACATCAAATGGTGCATATTCTTTTACTTCATCCAGGCTTTTACTATCGTGCTTGCTAAGATCATAACCCAATTCTTTCATCGCGGCAATTGCTTTTGGATTAACGATACCGCTTGGTTTACTACCCGCACTATAGGCTTCAATAGCTGAACCTCCATGTATGGTTGCAAATGCCTGGCTCATCTGGCTACGATTGCTATTCTCTACACAAACAAATAAGAGCTTCTTTTTTGACATGCTTATTTTTTTAATACTCCATAAATAGAAGCTGCGATCAATGCGCCGATAAAAGGAGCGGTAAGGTATATCCACAAATGTTCTAAATGGCCGCTTACAATTGCAGGAGCCAGTGATCGTGCCGGGTTCATGGATGCTCCGGAGATGGGGCCACCAAACATCGCATCTAATAATATAGTACCACCGATGGCCAATCCTGCGAACATTCCCTGTTCTTTAGTACCCGTTGCAACACGTAATATCACGAACACCAAAAAGAACGTAAGTATTATTTCCAATACAAAAGATTGCAGATCGCTGCCTGCCGGCAATGTTGTTCCTAATAAAGCAGAAGCCGGAAACAAGAGCCTTAATAAAACACTTGCCACAAACGCGCCCAACACCTGGCTGGCGATATACGGGAAGACTTCTTTCCATGGAAAATTTTTACTTACGGCAAAAGCCAATGTAACAGCAGGATTAAAATGCGCACCTGAGATATCTCCCAAAGCGTAGATCATTGTCATGATAATTAAACCAAAAGTAACGGCAATGCCTACATGCGTAATGGCACCTCCGGTAATTTCATTAATAGTAACGGCACCTGCTCCACAAAAAACAAGGCCAAATGTTCCTACTGATTCTGCGATATATTTTTTCATACTCTAATTTTATTTTAAAGATATGCCGGATATTTTCTCCGGCATATTTAATTTAGCAACAGCCTAGATCACCCAGGCCACCGCAACAGTCTCCTCCTGTTGTACAACAGTTAGGATCTTTTTGATTTGTATTCATATTATTATTTTTTAGTGTGAAGAATATTTTAACAACAGGCCTTTTCATTATTGAGTTTGAGTTTATTAAATAATAAACCAAACTCACTATTGAATTTTTCAAATGCTTTCCAGTTAATACAATAACAACTACGCTGACCATCTACCGTACCGTTTATCAATCCCGCATTTTTCAATTCTTTTAAATGTTGCGAAACGGTTGATTGCGCCAGAGGCAATACTTCTACGATCTCACCGCAAATGCATTCATTGTGCTGCGCCAATACTTTTAATATGGCAATGCGTGCAGGATGCGCCAATGCCTTGGCAAATTCTGCCAGGTCCTGCTCTTTTTGCGTAAACTCTTCTTTTTTGTTAAATGCCATTTACTTATCTTATATCGCAAATATACGATAAATAAGATTGTCAACAAATAAAAAAGCCCCCCGTCTTCACGGAGGGCTAATACAGCAACCAACTGTATTTAATCTAAAACCAACTTCCAATTAATTTTTCATCTGCCTTGCGGCTATCTAATTTCGCTCTTCTTCGTCTAACGTCTGCCTGGTGCCTTATCATCGTAATGATCATCAACGGAATAAATATTATAGTTAATGGTGGTATGCCTAACATACTGATCCATCTTCCACCAAACATTCTCCGCATCGGGCGCTTTAATCTTTCTGCTATCAAATACATCGCCGGAACGATGATCAATGTCATAAAGAACGCAAAAGCCAATCCAAAAATGATGGTCCAACTTAATGGTTTCCAGAACACTGCATTATCTCCTCCAAAGAAAATATGCGGATTTAATTCCCCAAACATTTTGACAAAATTAATATTAAATCCAATTGCTAGCGGTATCAGGGCCAAAATTGCTGCCAAAGCTGTTAATAATACGGGGATAATACGGGTTTTACCCGCCTGTATTACGGCTTCCCGGGTTTTCATACCCCTCGCCCGGAGCTCGTCGGCGAACTCAATTACCAGGATCCCGTTCTTTACCACAATACCTGCCAGACCCACAATTCCCATCCCCGTCATTAGCACAGACACCTCCATTTTGGTGATCGCAAAGCCTAACAATACCCCAATAACGCTGAATATAATTTCGGTTAAGATGATCACCGGTTTGCTGATAGAATTAAACTGCAATACCAATATCACCAGGATCGACATCAATGCGATCAACAAAGCCTTACCAAGGAACGCACCCGTTTCTGCCTGTTGCGCTCCTTCACCCGTTTGTTTAATAGTTACATTATCCGGTTTATTTTTAAATGCAGCAAGGTATTTCGCGATCTCTGCATTCACTCCCGTTGGTGTATAGCCAGACAATACATTAGAGGTAAGTGAGATCGTACGTTTTTCATTTTTTCTTTTTACACTTCCTAAGGTGCTGGTCAGATCAAACTTAACCACACTGCTGATCGGCACACGTTTAATTTGGCCACCACTCGCAAAATCGCGGAACATGATATCCATATTCAACAGATCCGAAAGACTTCTACGTTGATTCGTATCATTCCGTATCTGGATCTTATATTCATCCTCGCCTTCTTTTATCTTAGAAGCTTCTTTACCAAATAATGCCGTACGTAATGCATCCCCAATTTGTGCACTGGATACACCCGCGATCAATGCACGCTGGCGATCAACCGTTAAAGTGATCTCCGGATTACTTAGATCAACGTCCATTTTTAATTCTTCTACTCCCGGAATATTGATAGAGTCCAAATAGTTCTTTAATGTTACAGCCGTTTTAGTAAGATCATCAAACTCATCGCTCACTACTTCTATATTAATAGGAGGATCAGTTGGCGGACCCCCTTTTTCCTGATCAACGGATATCTCTGCACCCGGAATTCCTTTTAAGGCAGTACGAATAGAATCCAGGTATGGACGAGTTGATGTGCCATGTCTTTTTTCATATTCAACAAAAGATATTTGTACACGGCCCAATTCACTGCGCGTGCTTCTATCTCCTGCATTAGGATCACTCGCGCCAATGGCCACATTACTTATAATGCTTTCAACAATAGGATTTGTTTTCCCGTCTCCGGTACCCAATACGGTATTTACTTTTCCTTCCAATACCCGCGTCATCGAATCGGTATAATTAACAGATGTACCAACCGGCAATTTCAGATACACATATATATAATTAGGATCTCCCTGGGGGAAGAAAACCACCGGAACATTTCTTGCACCAAAAAAGAAGATGGTGAAAAAGAACAATGCGATAGTGCCTAATAATAAATGAACCGGCCTCCAACCTCTTAATGCCCAACGCAATAAATTTTCGTAATGCGTCATGATCCATGGCAATACTCTATTCTGGAAGCTATGGATCAATCCATCCAATACATATTTATTCAACACTACTAAGGCAGCAAAGAATAATAATAAATTACCGAAGAATAAATAAGCCGTTCCCGGGTTAACAATATCATCGCCGGTTACAATTCCTTGTACCGCGTGATTTTTGGCGATGCCGATCAGGTCAAACAAAACAGCAACAACAATGATCACCCAGAATAAAGGTTTACGGAAGATGTCACTCTTTCTCGCTTTTTCATGTTCTTCGTGATTCATAAAATCAACCGCGAAGATGGGGTTCATGATAAAGGCAACGATCAGTGATGCAGACAATGTAAAGATCAACATCGTTGGTAAATAGATCATGAACTTACCGATCAATCCCGGCCAGAAAAGTAATGGAATGAAGGGAGCCAACGTAGTTAATGTACCTGCCAATACAGGGACGAACACTTCGCCTGCCGCCATCATTGCACTTTTAGATGCATCGATACGGCCCTTGCCCTGCATGAATATCCGATGTGTATTTTCAATTACCACGATCGCATCATCCACGATAATTCCCAAACCAAATAACAAGGCGAATAATACAATGAAGTTTAAGGTAACATGCGTACCGACTATGAGATCGGCCGCGGGTAAGAACATGAATGCCACAAACATACTTAACGGAACACTCAGCGCCACAAAGAACGCATTGGTTACTCCCATAAAGAACATCAATATGATCAATACCAATACAAAGCCGATGATGATTGAATTCACCAGATCATTGAACGAACTTCTCGTTTGTTTACTTTGATCGCCGGTGATCACCACATGCATATCTTTTGGAAATACCGTTGCCTGCAATTCTCTTACAACACCCTTAACGGTATCACTTGTTTCGATCAGGTTCTCACCGGAACGTTTAATGATATTGAGGGTAATTACATTTTTGCCATCCAGGCGGGCAAAGCTTTCACCTTCTTTGGTAGTATCTTTAATAGTAGCAATATCTTTCAAATAAATAGGTGCCCCGGCTGTATTGCGAAGCACTACCTGCGAAATATCCGCAGCTGTTTTAAACTGACCTTTCAATTGAAGGTTGCGTTTCATATTACCCACATCCAACAAACCACCACTGATATCCATATTCTCACGGGATACTGCATTAGCAATATCATCGAACGTGATATTAGCGGCCTGCATGCGGTAATTATCTACATTGATCTGGAACTCTCTTTCAGGTGCACCCACAAGGTCTACGCGATTCAATTGCGGCAAATCTTCTAACCTGTCTTTTAATTTATCTGCGTATTTTTTTAAGCGCATCAGATCATAATCACCGCTAACGTTCACATACATGATCGGTTGATCGCTTAAGTTGATCTCTAATGCTGTTGGTTGTTGCGTAAGATCTGTAGGAAGATCCTGCTTTGCTTTATCGATCGCGTCTTTTACTTTTTGCAATGCCACATCTATCTTCACATCCGATTCAAACTCGATAATGATCGCAGAATAATCCTGCTGAGAAGTACTCGTTACTTTTTCGATCTTGGCACCGGTAATTCCTTTGATCTGCTTTTCGATCGGTTTGGTCACCAGGTTCTCGATATCTTTTGGCGAATTGCCATAATAAATGGTTTGCACATATATCTGCGGCACCACGATATCCGGGAACTGTTCTTTCGGTAAGGTTACAAACTGCATAACGCCCCATACCGTTACAAACACCATTAATAGGTAGATAGATGTTTTGTTCTTTATACTCCAGCTGGTTGGCTTGAATTGTTTGAACTTATCCGTAAAATTTTCTAATACACTCATACAATTAGTTTGAATAACCTCATCTTCTTAGATAGACGATAAGGAAAGGATTATGTTTTATTTTCTATTGCGTTGTGATCAACTGTCCGTCGTATAAACTTTGGAAACCTTCTGTTATCAATACATCACCGGGTTTTAACCCGCTCACTATTTCCAGTTGGTCATTATTCAATGATCCGATCGTTACGGGGTGTTTGCGCGCTATTAGTTTTCCGTTCTCTGTAGAAGCTACCATGATGAATTTTCCGGTAAGGTCATTTTGTAAAGTAGCTACCGGAACAACGATCGCTTTGGGTGCTTCGTAATCTTTTATCTGCATCAATGCGATCTGGTTAGGTTTTAATGAAGCATCTGCCGGCAATTTCGCTTCTGTTACAAAACCACGTGTTAGCGGATCGATGGAAGCACTTACAAAACTCACCGATGTATTGAATGTTTTATTGATATCCGGTATTTGTACCACTACTGTAGTTCCCTTCTTTACATTGCTTAAATAATTTTCGGGTATGGAAGTAGTTACTTTTAGATTTGAATTATTAACGATCTCGATTTGGGGGCCTTGTGCAGTAGCACCGGTAAATGTTTCGCCTACTCTTACGTTCACCTGATCTGCAACACCACTTACATCACTATACACATTGGTAGTGTTTACCTGTTCCCAAACTGCCTTTACATTTTCCTCTGCCGTTTTTAACTGATCCTTTAAATTGGCTACATTGTTCTTAGCGGTTAATAATTGTACTTCTGTGCCAATACCCTGGCTCCACAAATTCTGTTGACGATTGTATATATCCTGCGCATAAGCCACCTGTGTATTGAGCGTTTGCAGGTTTTGCTGGGCTGCGGTATAATTTTGTTTTAATACCGCATCATCTAACTTTAATAAAAGCTGGCCTTTTTTTACCTGGTCACCTTGTTGTACATATAATTCTTTTACAACACCCGGACCACCTGTTGGAGAAATATAACTGATGTTCAACGCATCTACTTTTCCCTGTGATTGAATATAATGTTTAAAATCAGTCAGCGCGATGGTTTGCACTGCTACCAGTTTTGCTTTTTGTGCATCACCGGAGGAAGGATCAAGCTGATCAAGCTCTGCCTGTAATGATTTTATCTGATCATCCAGTTTTTGTTTATCCGCTTTCAATTGTTCCATCTGCGCTTTCTTTGCTGCCAGGGTATCCTTACCACCACCGCAGGAAGACAATAAAAAGATTGCCGTAACTCCGATCATTAAATATTGTTTCATCGTTGATTGTTTTATAGTATTAGTCATTTTGTTTTGGTTGATAAGATTAAAGTTTTCCTGCAGCATGCATATAATCGATCTTCGCTACAATGGCATCATACAAAGCGCTGTAATAATTATTCTGCGCGGTGGTTAATTCTGTTTGCGCTTCATACAGTTCCTGGTTACTGCCTAAGCCTTGTTCATATTTTTTCTTTGAAGTGGTATAAACCTGTTCCGCCAATTCCATATTCTTTCGTTGCGATCCAATTGTTACCAATGCGCTGCGCATATTGGTTCTGGACATGGTCACTTCATAATCGACCTGTTGCTTCCATTGTTCCAGGTTGTTGCGATCTTTTGCGAAAGCTATTTTCGCTTCTTCGATCTTTGTCTTTTTTACAAATCCATCAAAAATGGGTACACTCAATTTCAGGCCAACATAAGAAGTTGGATACCACACCTCTTTGTTGTTGAAGAAATTAAAATTATTATCGTAGGCATTTTTACTATACGACCCAACTGCAGAAAGCGTCGGTATCCTGCTCATTTGATAACGCCTGATATTGTAGGCATCCAGTTTGGAAGTAAGTCCTAATAACTGAACTTCTTTTCTATCTGTATATAAATAAGGTTCTGCCAGGGCAGAAGTATCTTGTTGAAGATTGGCTTCATTCAAGACATCCGTTAATATCAACGTATCTGCCTGCGGCATATTCATCAGGAATTTTAATCCGGCATATCCTGCATTCAATTGGTTCACTACTTTTTCACGGGCAGTTTCCGTATTGGTCAATTGAACAGATACTTTATCTACATCCAGTTTTTCTGCAAATCCATTGTCATAGATCGCTTTAGTATCATGGAGTAATTTGGTGAACTGCGCGATATTGGAATCCAGACTTTCTTTTTGTTTTTCTCCCGTCTTTAATTGAAAATAAACTTTATAGATATTCAGTTTGATCTGTTCTTCAGTTACTTCTGCCGCTTTTTTATAAACATCAATAGCCGTTTGCTTCGCCTGTAAACCTATAAATACCTGGCCATCGAATAATATCTGCTGGGCATCTATCCCAAAAGAAGAATTATATTTCAATGCAAAGGGCAACTCTGTATATCCTAATGAATTGGTAGTGCCACCGGGGAATACAACAGGTGCTACTTGCGTGGGCTTATCAAAGAAATCCGTTATCGAGGCAGAGCCATTTATTTGCGGTAAAGCGGTGGCAATGATCTCTTTATTAACCTGCTCCTGGTTCTTTATATCCAGCAATGCATTTTTTACCGTGACCGAATTCTTTAGTCCATACTCCACACATTGATCTACCGAAAATTCATTTTTCGTTTGGGCGTTCACGTTACCCGATATTGCCAATAAGGCAACCAGTAGTTTCCATCCTGTTCCAACACTATTTTTTTGCATCTCCTGTTAGTTTTATTCGTTCCTGTTGATATTTTTGAATGAGTTTATGTCCTTTTTGCGTAGCAATACCGAATAAATAGAATTCAGTTAATTGTAACTGTAGTTCTATCAGCGTAAATTTATTTTTAGGAAAAACATGCTGGTTGAACGGAAGCATCATCATCTCCAATCTTGTTTTTACCATGATGTCGGTGTCTACATCTTCCCTGAACAATTCTTCTTTTTTACCGCGTTCGATGTTCTCTGTAAAAGCTTTGTATAAAAAATTATACTTGTGCTGTTGAAATTTCGCAAATGCCCTCGGATGAAATTTTTCCATATCAAACAAAACCGATGGATTCATATTAGCGAACATTTCCTGCATCATCTCCATTGCCAAAAAGATCTCATGCACCGCATCTCTTGCATCCAGTTTATCTTTTACGCAACAATCCTGGGTAAGTTTTATCTGGTCATCTATCACACCATCTACCAATTCGTCTTTATCACCATAGAACTGGTAGATCGTTTTTTTACTGATGCCTAAATTGTTGGCAATATCATCCATACTCACACTACGAAAACCGTATTGCATGAAAAGCTCTCTCGCTTTTATTTGTATCCGCTCACCTGTTGCTATATCTGTCATAATCGGACACAAAACTATGGAAACTTTTTATGTAACCAAAGTTTCCATCAACTTTTTTTCTATGGTAATGATTATTTCATATGCCGCAAAGCTGGGTAATGCGCTATCTTTAGGGCTAAATTGTTTTTTATGCCATACACCTTCAAGTATAAAAAATTACTGCAATATTTCTTGCAGGGCTTATTGATACTGGCACCCATTACCATCACGATATGGGCCATTACTTCTGCCTTTATGTTCATTGACGGCATTTTACCCAATATAATTCACAGTGTTGTGCCCAGTTTGATGGAAGATAAGAATGGCAACATCAAACATTTTCCATGGGGTATAGGATTTGTAACGATAATAGGATTGGCCATCATAGTGGGTTATATCTCCACTTCGTTCATCGTTAATAAGATCGTTTCGGGCTTTGATCAACTATTGCATAAAACACCGGGTATAAAATTCATCTACTCTACTTTAAAAGATTTCTTTGAAGCATTTGCCGGTGAAAAAAAGAAATTCACCAATAACGTATTGGCCAATGTAGACGACAATGATGTATGGCGCATCGGGTTTATTACCCGTGATGATATGCACGAATTTGGATTTAAGGATTATGTGGCGGTGTACATACCCATGGCATACTCGGTAGCGGGGAATGTCTATATCATTCCTAAAGAAAGGATACGCCCTATTACCAATATAAGCGCGGCACAAACTATGAAGTTCGCTGTGAGCGGCGGTGTTACTGATGTTGAAGAAGATATAAAAATATCGTAAGTTTAGTACCTAATCCGTACTAAAATGAAGCAGGCCCTTAAAGCCGTACTATTCACTTCACTGTTATCCCTTTCATTCCATCGTTCTTACTGCTGGGGCTTTTATGCGCATCAGCAAATAAATTACTACGCCGTTTTTTTATTGCCTCCGGAGATGCTGGTCCTGTATAAACCAAATATCGATTTCATTACAGAACATGCGACTGATCCTGATAAAAGACGCTATGCCGTTAAAGAGGAAGGCCCGAGACATTTTATAGACATTGATCATTACGGACAATATCCTTACCCCGATCTTCCGCATAAATGGAAAGATGCAGTGGCTAAATATGGTGAAGACAGTTTAAATAAATACGGCATCGTGCCGTGGTATATACCAACCATGCTTTACCGGCTCACCAATGCATTCAGCCAAAAAGACTTCAGCAAGATCCTTCGTTATAGTGCCGAGATCGGACATTATATCGCTGATGCACATGTTCCTTTACATACCAATAGCAATCACGACGGACAACTAACCAATCAAAAAGGTATTCATGCTTTTTGGGAAAGCCGCATACCGGAATTGCTGGCAGCAAAGGAGTTTGATTTTTTTATCGGTAAGGCCGATTATATTAAAGATCCACAAGAATTCATCTGGGCAAGGGTTTTGGAAAGTGCACAGGAAGCCGATTCTGTATTGTCGATAGAAAAAGAATTAAGCAAAACATTCCCGGCCGATAAACAATATTCATTTGAAGAAAGAAAAGGGAAGATCATCCGTCAATATTCATCCGCTTTTACCATTGCGTATAATAAATTATTGAATGGCATGGTAGAAAGAAGAATGCGTCAATCCATTTATGCAGTCGCCTCTTTTTGGTACACTGCCTGGGTAAATGCGGGGGAACCCGATCTAAAGGAATTAGCCCATCAAAAACTTTCGGATGCTGATGAAAAAGAGCTGGAAGACCTGAATGATCAATGGAAACAAGGCAGCACAATGATCGGCAGGCAGGAAGATTAATTTGTAACGAACAGGTCTATATTAGTACCTTTGCAGTTCAATTTTTTCAGCATGAGCACCATTATTTCTCCGGTAAAACCACAAGCCGGACAGCTACATAATTTCAATGCAGGCCCTTCTGTTTTACCTAAAGAAGTTTTTCAGCAGGCTGCTGAAGCAGTGTTGAATTATAATAACTCAGGCTTATCTATTTTAGAGATCGGTCACCGCACCCCTGCTTTCCAGGCGGTAATGGATGAAGCCATTGCGTTAGTAAAAGAATTGATGCAATTGGACAGTGATCGTGAAGTAATGTTCTTACATGGTGGTGCTTCTACTCAGTTCATGCAAATACCAATGAACTTACTGGATGATAAAGGAACAGCTGCTTATTCTGATACCGATGTTTGGGGAGCAAAAGCAATTAAAGAAGCAAAACTGTTTGGTAAAGTGGATGTGGTTTGCAGCAGTAAAGAAAGTAACTATAGTTTTATTCCGAAAGATTTCGCGATACCAAATGATGCTACTTATTTTCATATCACTACTAATAATACGATTGTTGGAACACAATGGCAAAAGATGCCCACATCAAGTGTTTCATTGATCGCAGATATGAGCAGCGATATCCTTAGCAGGAAATTAGATTTTAATAGTTTCGATCTGATCTATGCAGGTGCGCAAAAGAATATGGGATGTGCGGGTGTGAACCTGGTGGTTGTAAATAAAAATATTTTAGGTAAAGTAAAACGTGCTATCCCTACTATCATGGATTACCGCAACCATATTAAAGAAGGCAGCATGCTTAATACACCGCCGGTATTTGCGGTATATATTGCCATGCTTACACTTCGCTGGTTAAAATCTATTGGTGGTGTGAATGCTATAGAAAAAATAAATGATGCCAAAGCGGCTTTATTATATAATGAGATCGACAGCAATCCGCTGTTTAAAGGAACCGCAGCAAAAGAAGACAGAAGCAAGATGAATGTTTGTTTTGTAATGCATGATCCTTCTTTGGAAGAAAAATTTGCAGCGTATGCAAAAACATTGGGTATCGTTGCTATTAAGGGACATCGCTCTGTGGGCGGTTTCAGGGCTTCTATATACAATGCATTGCCATTAAGCAGTGTAGAAGTTTTGGTAAATGCCATGAAAGAATTTGCTCAGCAACACACATAATAATTAAAACCAATTTCCGCATAATAACCAACAATAAAGATGATCTCAATTCGACCGTTTAAAGCTCTTCGTCCGGAGGCACAACATGCCAGGAATGTAGCAGCAAGGCCTTACGACGTACTAAATAGCAAAGAAGCCAAACTCGAGGCAGAAAATAATCCCAACAGTTTTTTGCACGTTACTAAAAGCGAGATCGACCTTCCGGAAGACACGGATATCCATTCTCAAAAAGTATATGATAAAGCAAAGGATAACCTGGATGCATTCATCAGCCGTAATATATTGTTTCATGAAAGCAAACCATGCTACTATATTTATCAATTGATCATGAATGGCAGAAGTCAAACCGGTTTGGTTTGTGGCAGCAGCATTGACGATTATGAAAAAGACCTCATCAAAAAACATGAGTTCACCCGTCCTGAAAAAGAACTGGATCGTATCAATCACATGAAAACGATCGGTGCGCAAACGGGTAATGTTTTCTTAGCGTATAAGAACCTGGATGAGATCGACTCGATCATTGATAACTGGAAGAAAGAAAAGAAACCGGTATATGATTTTGTAGCAAGCGATGGTATCCAACACAGCATTTGGATCATCAATGATGATAAAACAATTGATCAGATAACCGATATCTTCAAAACAAAAGTTCCTTGTACTTATATCGCAGATGGCCATCACCGTGCGGCTTCTGCTGCGAAAGTGAGAAAAGCATTGGGAGAAAAAGCAACTGCTGAAGCAGATTATTTTTTAACCACGTTGTTTCCTTCCAACCAATTGCACATCATGGATTACAATCGTGTGGTGAAGGACCTGAACGGATTAACTGTTGAAGAGCTTTTAAAGAAACTCGAAAAAAGTTTCATCATATCAACCACACCAAAAGCTTTTTCACCGATCGCATTACACGAGTTTGGGATGTATGTAGGTGGCAACTGGTATAAACTAACGTCAAGAAAAGGAACGTATACGGAAGACCCGATCGGCATTTTAGATGTTACCATTCTTCAGAACAATATATTAGATCCGATCTTAGGCATTAAAGATCAACGTACGGATAAGCGCATTGATTTTGTAGGCGGTATCCGTGGTTTGGGCGAATTGGAAAAAAGAGTACAAAGTGGTGAGATGGCGATCGCTTTCAGTCTGCACCCGGTAACCATTCAACAATTATTTGATATTGCTGATAGCGGAAATGTAATGCCACCTAAATCAACCTGGTTTGAGCCTAAATTGAGAGATGGACTGTTGACGCACCTGATCCGTTAACTAATATTTCGTTAATACAAATTATTAAAAAAAAGAGATGCGGCTACTGTATCTCTTTTTTTTATCTTTACAACGATGAAAAATAACAAATTGATTTTGATGCTTGCCTTGCTGCTTGCCGCATCGCATACATTTGCCCAGTCGGATACTGATTTTGATTCTACCCAGGCAAAGTCGGATGAGATGGAACAGGCGGGAAGAAACTTCATGCTGAAGGGTGATTATGCCAATGCTGTTTTGGTACTGAACAGAGGCACCGCACTTTATCCCGAAAACATCGAGATCATTAAAGACCTTGCAATGAGTTATTATTTGCAAAAAGATAATAACAACGCGCTGAAAGTGATCAAACCTTTAGTAGACAGGGTGGATGCGGATGATCAGGCATTCCAGATAGCCGGCGATATTTACCAGGCATTGGGAATGAATAAAGAGTGCGAGAAATTATATAATAAAGGATTACAGAAATTTCCGACGGATGGCCCTTTATATAATGAACTGGGTGAACTACTTTGGAATGAACAGGATGATAATTCAATTAAGGCATGGGAAGCCGGTATCAAAGCCGATCCCAGTTATTCGAAAGATTATTACAACGCGGCCCGTTACTATTATTTTAGCGGAGATAATGTTTGGACCATTTTATATGGAGAAACATTTATCAATATGGAACCGTCCGGTAATCGTACACCCGAAATAAAAACGGATATACTGGAAGCATACAAAAAACTTTTCTCAGTTGCCGATATCACCAAGAACAATAAAGATCAAAACGCATTTGTAACGGCTTATTTATCGGTAATGAATAAGGAAAGCAAATTCGCGAGTTTGGGGATCACTGCCGAATCACTAACGATGATACGTACCCGATTTGTACTCGATTGGTTTCAACAATATGGTACGAAGTTCCCATTCCGTCTTTTTGACTGGCAACGCCAGTTAACCCAACAGGGAATGTTTGATGCATACAATCAATGGATATTTGCTACTGTACAAAATTTACCTGCTTATCAAACATGGGTAAATACGCATTATGATGCATATGAAACATTTGGCACCTTTCAAAAAGGAAGGATCTATAAAGTACCGACAGGACAATACTATAAATAACCCTGCGTTATTATCCAAATACCGAACGATCACATGAATGAACATTCAAGGATATTCGATCTGCTGCCATACCAATTGGAAAAATTTCCAAAGAAAGATATGTTGGTCAGTAAGGAAAATGGTGAATGGAAACCTTACAGTACAGCCGAAGTAAAATCAATCGTAGATCAGCTGAGTATCGGTTTATTGGATCTTGGTATAAGTGGCGGAGATATGACGATCGCCAACCAGGATAAGATCGCATTGATCAGCCGCAATCGTCCTGAATGGATCTTTTTAGATATTGCCTGTCAGCAGATCGGTGCTGCGCTTTGTCCTATCTACCCTACTACCAATACACCCGAGTTGGAATTCATCTTCAATGATGCCAGTATAAAATATGTATTCATCAGCGGAGCAGATATTTTGCATAAAATAGATATTATCCATCACAATATTCCAAGCCTGAAAGGGATATATAGTTTTGATGAAATGCCTGGCGTAGATCATTGGAAAAAATTATTATCAACAGAAAGCGATCATACCCAAGCCGATAGCTATCGGCTGGAAATGATCAAAAAAACGATCCTTCCCGAAGATTGTGCAACTATAATATATACATCCGGCACTACAGGCACTCCAAAAGGAGTAATGTTGAGTCATCGTAATATTCTTTCCAATGCCTTTAATTCAAAAAGAAGTTTTCCGTTTGAAGATGATATCAATGGAAAGGTATTAAGCTTTTTACCCCTCAATCATATTTTTGAACGAATGGTAACTTATATCTATTTCGTTAGCGGTATCTCTATTTATTATGCCGAAAGCATGGATACGATTGGTGAAAACCTGAAAGAAGTAAAGCCCACACTTTTCTGCACCGTACCGAGATTATTAGAAAAAGTGTATGAGAAGATCATGCTAAAAGGAGCAGAACAAAAAGGCATCAAGAAAAAATTATTCTATTGGGCAGTCAACCTGGGCAATCGCTATGATAATATCAAAAGCAATGGATGGTGGTATGATGTACAATTAGCACTCGCTAATAAGATAGTCTTCAGCAAATGGCGTGAGGGATTAGGCAACAATCTTAAATTCATTGTAACGGGTAGTGCCGCATGCCAGGTTAGATTGATCCGGATATTCACTGCGGCAAAAATACCGATCTATGAAGGATATGGCCCGACAGAAAATTCGCCTGTGATCAGTGTGAACTGCCAACGTAAAGGTGGTACTAAATTTGGAACAGTTGGTATTGTAATTGAAGGCCAGGAAGTAAAACTGGAAGCAGATGGTGAGATCTGTGTAAAAGGCCCGAGTGTGATGATGGGATATTATAAAAGACCCGACCTAACTGCAGAAACATTGATCGATGGTTGGCTACATACCGGCGACATCGGCACATTTGAAGATGGCAAGTACCTGAAAATAACCGATCGTAAAAAAGAATTGTTTAAAACAAGTGGTGGTAAATATGTAGCGCCGCAGCCGATCGAAAACAAAATGAAGGAAAGCATTTTTATTGAGCAAATAATGATCGTAGGTGCCGATCGAAAATTTGTTGGCGCATTGATCGTTCCGTCTTTTGCTCATTTAAAAGAATGGTTAAAGCAAAAAGGGATCACTCCCCTCACAAATGAAGAAATGGTAAAGAACAAAGAAGTGATCGATCTATTCAAAAAGATCATGGAAGAATACAATCAATTCTTTAATCATGTTGAACAGGTAAAGCAATTCAGGTTATTACCTGCCGAATGGACCATTGAAACCGGTGAACTTACTCCAACACTTAAACTCAAACGAAAAGTGATCATGGAAAAATACAAATCGCTGGTAGAAGATATTTACAATTAGACTAACCCATCCGCATAATAGAAAGAGGGACAACTATTCAGTTGCCCCTTTGTTTTTTGGTTTTTCACAATATAGTTAGTACTATAAATAGAAGAGTTATGGTAATGCCTTTGTAGGCTTACTGAGTTTTTTTATTATTAGAGAATATAACTACAAAAGCAAGCACCGCAAAAACGCCGGCCAATACAGCACTACCTGTCATGGACGTATCACCTGAAATATGATCCGTATCAGCCATAACAGTCGAATTGAATACAGTTATTAATAAAACCGTCGCCATTATTTTATTGGTAATCGATCTTAGCAGCCTGGTCATGTTGAATTCGTTTTGGGTTCTCAATGTTTGAGGTGTAAAGAAATGCAATAAATAAGCCAAAAAGCAGGCTGGATGCGGATAATGACAAATTACTATTAGAATTAAAAAAACAAATAATATGTATTTTTTAGTCCGTTTTTGTATTTCTGAAAAGCAGTTTTAGAAATAAATAAAAAAAACATGGTGAGAAATAGAAAAAAATGGCTTTAATGAATGTCTGATTAAAAGCACCTTCTCAGACCGCTTTATTTTTTATATTATTCTTTTTATGAATAAAGACAGATTGTCATAAAATATTTTCATTCTTGCTTGCAGATTTCATTGATGATGGATGTCAAAAACATCGCATGAACTGGTTTATTTCTTCAACACGCTTGTGATTTATGGTGTAATAAATAAACCTACCGTTTCTCTCTGTCTTTACTATCCCTGCTTTACGTAAGATTGCCAGATGTAATGAGCCGACAGATTGGTTCTTCAATCGCAGGGAAACATATATCTCCCTTACACTTATTTTCTTTTTATCATCAATCAGCTTTATCATATCCTGTCGTATTTTATGATTAAATGCTCGTAGCACAAGTGCTACTCGTTTAACACGATAATAATCGATCGCACTAGCTGTTTCGTTACTGTTTTGTAATGGTTGTACAGCAACATGCTTATGTTCTATCAGAAAATCGTTCATCATCTAAAACAATTGATTGTTATTTTTAAAATATCTTCGCTCCGTATAATTCCGTTGGTCTCATTTGAAAGCAACTAATTTGAGATACCATCTAGTATAAGCAGATTAGTATGAGATACCTGCTGGTTACCTATGATCCTTACGACGTACACTCCCTGCGACAATTGCGATACATTCAAATTGATCCGCTCAGTATTCGCTTCAATTGTCTGCTTCATTAATACCTGTCCGATAGAATTGATCAGCTGCAATTCCTGTTGCGCTGCCGAAGCAGGGAAAGAAACCTCAACGGTTCCTGTTGTTGAAGGATTAGGAAATATTTTAATTGTATTTGCAACACTTATAATTGAAACTTCTCTTACAAAACTATATTGATAGCTGCCATTCAGATTCACCTGCTGTAAACGGTAATAATTTGTTCCATCAGAAGGTGTATTATCTGTATAGGTATACTGATGATCGCTGTTACTGGTACCCTGTGCATCTACTGCACCTATGTTTACCCAGTTCTTGTCATCGGTACTTCTTTGTACAATAAACTTGCTGCTGTTTTGTTCAGATGCTGTATTCCAGTTCAGTAAAACCTTTCCCTGGGTTTGTTCGGTTGCTGTAAAATTTACCAGGGTAACGGGTAACGTACAAGTATAGCTGATCACGAGAGAATCTGTAAGCGGACAAGTAGCAGATGTTGTGAAAGAAATATCATCTATTGCAAAGTCATTGCCAATTACTGCGAGGTTAACGTCTATTAAGTTAATCGTAGCGCTGGTATTCGCCCCGGATGACCACGTTTGTGTTACTTGTTTCCAGTTGCCGCAAATAATGGTTGACGGTGCCGCTGCGGGGTTAGTTCCCGTTATTGAAGCCGTTGTGCCATTGATTGTTGTTTGCATTGAGGCCGGACTGATTTGAGTAGAGTGAGATGCAGATGTATCACTGACTGATTGTATCCAATAAGTAAATGTATAAGTACTTGAAGGCAGTACAGGAACGGTTTCGCTCCATACTCTTTTACCCGCGCTTGATGCGGCATCCACTACCATCATATTTCCTGTGCCCGTCGTGTGATCGCCACAACTTGAAAACCAGGTAGGTGCTGTTCCCGGTTCAAAATTTGAAGGAGCCGTTGTAACAGAATAGGCGAACTGGCTGAACGTGCTGTTATTCGGAATAAAAGCATAATCCGTACTAAACCCGGTATTTCCTGCCGAAAAATCTCCATTTACAATTACGTCCGGAACAGGACTGCTGGAACTAACAATATATGTTATACTCGACGTATCTACATAGGAGGCAGTTGGATTAGAGATATTAGGATTATTCAAACCGATCACCGGGCTCCAGGTATAACCGCCTGTTCCGCCGGTTGCCTGCAGGGTTACGCCACTGCTCGAACAATCGATTGTTTCATTACTTCCCGCATCCAATGGATTTGCCGGTGCTGCATTGATAGTAACAGGAGCTGAGTGAGCTGTATCACCTACCCCATCTGCTATTGAAATAGTGTACGTTCCTGCCGCAAGACCTGAGAACGTAGCACTTGACTGGTATGCTCCTCCATCACTATACGTATAAGCAGGTGTATTAGAACCGCAGGAATTGGCGATGCTAAGTGAATCGCTTCCGCCACTACCTGCTGCAGCAATTGTACCGGTACCTTCGGGACAAATTGGGTTAGCGCCTAAAGCCGTTACGCTAAGTGATTTAATAAGCGTGATATCATCCAATGCAAAACCGCTTTGAGTAGAAGTAGTATTAAATATCCAAATTTGTACAGTGCCGCTATTGGCCACAAACGAATAAGTTACCTGCTGCCAGTTACAAGTAGTATTAGGCGCAGTAGCACTTCCTGTAATCAAAGTAGGTGTAATAGCACCTCCGTTAAATTGAACAAGGATGTTTGCCGGGTTGCCTGCTGTTAGCGACTCTATCCAATAAGTAAAAGTATATGTTGCACCATTTGTTACAGGTATACCTCCTGTAGGCTTCGCTTCATATACTTTGGAACCACTATTATTAAAGTTAGCTCCCTGCACTACAAGCGCATTACCTGCAGAGGTTCCTGTAGTATGATCTACGCAATTGGCGTAAGTCGCATTATCAGCTGTGCTGTTGGTTGCACCTGTATTTACATTAACCGAACTTTGCGTATTAAAGCTACCACTGGAATAATTAGATTGAAATCCTGTACCTACCCCACCCGCTTCGAAACAACCATTGGTGATAAGATTTTGGCCCACGACCGTATTAGCAGAAAAGGTCAATAATAATACTATAAGGACCATTCCGCAGATACTTGCAGATCTTTTGTTCCCAATTATCTTATAGGTAGATATCTTTTTCATAAATAGAGCTTTTCGTTAGAGGCAAGGTTTATTTTCTAGTTAGTTAAAATCCGGCATCGGATCAGCGCAAACGTTTAATGTGTTAAAAGTACACATTTTTATAAAAAATCCAAATTTTGTGTAAAAATAACAGGCAGCGCCTGCCTAAATATTGATTATAATTAAATGATAATCAATAACTTAAAAAACTAAAAATAATTTAAATATAATCTATATATTTAACCGCGAAAACGATAAGTGTAGGTATGACACAAAAAAATGAAGGCCCGGGTTGGATGTCGGCAATGATAAACCATCAATAGTATGAAAAAAGGAAAAACCAGATTACCCTCCTTACATTAGTATGGAACCGATAAAGGATAATAAAAGGATGCCATATCCGTTTTGTTATCGCGCGCATTGGATTATTCGAAAAACATATTATGAAGACAACGCTAAATTCTGTAAGAACCGCTTTTCAAACAATCATAGGCGGTAAGCAAACAGATCTTTTTTTTATCAAGAACAACCGTAATGCTCAAGCAAGCATTTGCAATTACGGCGCGCGATGGATCTCCATGCAATTACCGAACCACCGGGAGCAACCAATAAATGTAGTTGTTGGATTTAATAAGATAAGAGACTATCAAATTGCGTCCTGTGCATATTATGGTGCCACCGTTGGACGCTATGCCAATCGAATTGCTAAAGGCATTTTTTCACTGGGCAACAATACTTATCAATTGACGGTAAATAATGAAACCAATCATTTGCATGGTGGGCATCAGGGCCTGCACAATGTAGTATGGGATGTTGTGGAAAGAACCGGGAACAGTATATTATTGAGTCATATCTCTCCCGATGGAACCGAAGGCTACCCCGGCACGCTTGAACTATTTGTACGCTATACGCTAACCGACGAAAATGCGATGAGGATAGATTACTCTGCAACTACAGATAAAGAAACGATCATTAATCTAACCAATCATAGTTATTTTAACCTGAACGGCGGCGGCAGTATTGCAAACCATTTACTGACCATACAGTCCGATCTTTATACGCCAACGGATGCGAACATGATTCCCACCGGAGAGATTTTACCTGTAACACATACGTCCTTGGATTTCCGCAATCCAAGAACCATTATTATACCAACGGATATAACAAGTGAGCCGGCTGCATCAGGTGCATATGATCATAATCTTGTTTTAAGAAAGGAAAATGAAAACGATTTGTCTTTAGCGGCCAGCGCTAAAGGAGATATAAGCGGTATAACAATGGATGTAATTACAACAGAACCCGGACTGCAATTTTACTGCAGCAATTGCCCGATAGATGATTTTTTAATACAGAGCGGAATCAACAACAATCAAAAAAATAACTTTTGCCTCGAAACGCAACACTTTCCGGATTCACCCAATCAACCGCATTTCCCTGGAGTAACATTAAGACCAGGTGATCATTTCAGCAGCACAACCATCTATCGGTTTTCGGTTTAGATTTTTTATTCAAATATTAATTTATTACCGGAGTACCGCAACCCATCCACATATCGGTTTCGCACCTGCAGGCGTTCCTGAATTAAGTTTCACTATATAATAGTAGGTACCCACAGGTACCGGACTTCCATTGTATGTACCATCCCATTGATGTTCCAGATAATTGCCCTGCGATTGAAATAAGAATTGTCCATACCGGTTAAACACTGACACTTCAGCATCCGGGTAGTGTTCAATGTTCCTGATATACCATGTATCGTGTGTACCATCTGCATTCGGAGAAAAAACATTTGGTATCTCAATCGCTGGCAATATGATTACATCTATAGACAGACTCGAACTACAGTTTGGCACTGAGGTGGAAGATGCCGTTACTGTATAAACTGTCTTAACCGATGGATTAACGAGTGGATTCAAACTATCAGACGGATCGATATTCTGATTAGGATTCCAGACAAGATTAAAGCCATCTCCTGGTGAAGATTTTACAGAAATATGTAACTGTGCATACGAATTGAGATCCATATTTACCAATGTATCCAACGCAGAGATTGTTGGCGGCGCATAAACTGTTACAACAGCACTTCCTGATTGCGATTGTGAACAGTTGGCACTTGCACTTGTTGCTCCTAACAATGCGTATATCGTTGTGTTATTCAAATTCCCGGTAGGCAATATTGCATTGCCTGCTCCATCTAATGTAATGCTCTGATTCGCTCCGCCATTGATCGTATAAGTTACGGTTGCATTAGGAGTACCGCTAAATGAAATAGTCGCAGATGAATTTGAGCAGATCGTTGTTGTACCACTAATATTTGCTGTAGGCAATGCAGTCACTGTTACTGTTGCTGTACCAGTAGCAGGTTGAACGCATGCCGGTGAACCAGGATTGACTACACTTACTAACGAATAAGCTGTCGTAGCAGTTAAATTTCCTGTTGGCAATATTGCATTGCCTGTTCCATCTAATGTAATGCTCTGATTCGCTCCGCCATTGATCGTATAAGTTACCGTTGCATTAGGAGTACCGCTAAATGAAATAGTAGTAGCTGTGTTGGAACAGATCGTTGTTGTACCACTAATATTTGCTGTAGGTAATGCATTCACTGTTACTGTTGCTGTGCCGCTTGCAGGTTGAGCACATGCCGGTACACCGCCGCTCACAACACTTACTAATGTATAAGTGGTGGCAGATGTAAGATTGCCGGTTGATAAGGTAGCATTACCTGCTCCGTCTAATGTAATCGTTTGGTTTGCTCCGCCATTGATCGTATAAGTTACCGTTGCATTAGGAGTACCGCTAAATGAAATAGTAGTAGCTGTATTGGAACAGATCGTTGTTGTACCACTAATATTTGCTGTAGGTAATGCATTTACTGTTACTGTTGCTGTGCCGCTTGCGGGTTGAACACATGTCGGTGAACCGGGGTTCGCTACACTTACTAACGAATAAGCTGTCGTAGCAGTTAAATTTCCTGTTGGCAATATTGCATTGCCTGTTCCATCTAATGCAATCGTTTGATTCGCTCCGCCATTGACCGTATAAGTTACCGTTGCATTAGGAGTACCGCTAAATGTAATATTGGTGCCAGTGCCGGAACAGATCGTTGTTGTACCATTAATATTTGCTGTAGGCAATGCAGTCACTGTTACAGTTGCTGTGCCAGTTGCAGGTTGAGCGCATGCCGGTGAACCGGGGTTCGCTACACTTACTAACGAATAAGCTGTCGTAGCAGTTAAATTTCCTGTTGGCAATATTGCATTGCCTGTTCCATCTAATGTAATCGTTTGATTTGCTCCGCCATTGATCGTATAAGTTACTGTTGCATTTGCTGTACCGCTAAATGAAATAGTAGTAGCTGTATTGGAACAGATCGTTGTTGTACCACTGATACTTGCCGTAGGCAACGCAGTCACTGTTACTGTTGCTGTACCAGTAGCAGGTTGAACGCATGCCGGCACGCCGCCGCTCACAACACTTACTAATGTATAAGTGGTAGCAGCTATAAGATTACCGGTTGGTAATGTAGCATTACCTGTCCCATCTAATGTAATCGTTTGATTCGCTCCGCCATTGATCGTATAAGTTACCGTTGCATTAGGAGTACCGCTAAATGAAATAGTAGTAGCTGTATTGGAACAGATCGTTGTTGTACCACTAATATTTGCTGTAGGTAATGCATTCACTGTTACTGTTGCTGTGCCGCCTGCAGGTTGAACACATGCCGGTGAACCAGGGTTCGCTACACTTACCAATGAATAAGCTGTCGTAGCAATTAAATTTCCGGTGGGCAATATTGCATTGCCTGCTCCATCTAATGTAATCGTTTGGTTTGCTCCGCCATTGACCGTATAAGTTATCGTGGCATTAGGAGTACCGCTAAATGTAATATTGGTGCCAGTGCCGGAACAGATCGTTGTTGCACCACTAATATTTGCTGTAGGTAATGCATTTACTGTTACCGTTGCACTACCTGTCAATACATTACTGGCAAAAATTGGAGATGTTACAGAAGCGCTTACCAAAGAATAGGTGGTAGTCGTAGTTAAATTTCCGCTAGGCAGTATAGCATTACCTGTTCCATCTAATACAATCGTTTGATTCGGCCCACCATTGATCGTATAAGTTACTGTTGCATTTGGTGTACCTGTAAATGTAATATCAGTACCTGTTCCGGAACAGATCGTTGTTGTTCCGCTGATAGACGCTGTTGGGCCGGTAACCACCGTAATAACTGCATTACCCGATTGTGGTTGGGAGCAGGATGGGATGCCGGTACCCGTTACACTTACCAGGGAATAAGTGGTATTGGATGTTAAATTTCCGGTAGACACACTTGCATTACCTGTTCCGTCTAACACAATGGTTTGATTCGCTCCGCCATTTACTGTATACGTTACGGTAGCATTCGGCGTACCACTAAAACTAATAGTAGTGGAACTGCCTGAAGTAATAGTTGCTGTTCCGCTAATGATGGCAGTGGGTAAAGCCTGCACCGCTACTACGGCACTACCTGTCTGTGCTTTCGAGCAGGCAGGCGTCCCACTGCTAATTATATTTACCAATGAATAAGTTGCTGTTGATGTAAGTGCACCAGTTGCTAGCGTGCCTGTACCTGTTCCGTCCAATACAATGGTTTGATTCGCTCCGCCATTAATTGTATAGGTTACTGTTGCATTCGGCGTACCGTTAAATGTGATATTCGTTCCGGTACCTGAACATACGGTTGCTGATCCACTGATGGTAACAGTGGGCAATGGATTAACTGTTACTATCGCGCTGCCTGTTTGTGGTTGTGAACAAGCTGGTGTGCCGCTGCTTACTACGCTTACCAATGAATAGGTTGCATTGGATGTTAAGTTTCCGGTAGGTAAACTTGCATTACCTGTTCCGTCTAACACAATGGTTTGATTTGCCCCGCCATTGATCGTATAGGTTACCGTTGCATTTGGTGTGCCATTAAATGTAATATTCGTTCCGGTACCTGAACATACTGTAGTTGTTCCGTTGATCGTTGCCATTGGTAATGCATTAACCGTTACAACGGCATTGCCAACCATCGGTTGACTGCAGCCGGGAGCACCGCCATAAGCTACACTTGCTAATGCATAAGTTGTAGAAGCCGTTAGATTACCTGTTGGCAAACTTGCATTACCTGCTCCATCTAACACAACAGTTTGATTCACTCCGCCATTTACGGTATAGGTTACCGTTGCATTGGGTGTACCATTAAATAAAATATTGGTTGATGTGTTTGAACAAATTGTTGTTGTTCCGCTAACTCCGGCTGTAGGCAAGGCTTTCACCGTTACTGTTGCGCTACCCGTTAATGTATTACTGCCTGGGGTTGGAACCGTTACGGATGCGCTTACTAATGTATAAGTTGCATTGGATGTTAAACTTCCGGTGGATAAACTTGCATTGCCTGCTCCATCTAATACAATAGTTTGATTCGCTCCTCCATTAACCGTATAGGTAACGGTTGCATTAGGTGTACCATTAAAACTAATCGTAGCAGCAGTTCCTGAACAGATCGTTGTTGTTCCGCTAATGGTTGCAGTAGGTGATGCAGTGACAGTAATAACGGCTGTTCCCGACTGCGCTTGGGAACATGCAGGTGCACCACCACTTGTTATACTCACCAACGCATAGGTTGTATTGGCTGTTAGATTACCTGTTGCGACAGTTGCAGTACCTGCTCCATTTAATAATACCGTTTGGTTTGCACCACCATTGATCGTATAAGTTACTGTTGCATTTGCTGTACCTGTAAATGTAATATTGGTGCCGGTACCGGAAGTAATCGTTGCGGTTCCTGCAATGGTAACTGTTGGTAAAGCATTCACCGTTACAACTGCATTACCTGTCTGAGGTTGTGAACATGCAGGTGCACCACCACTTGTTACACTCACCAATGCATATGTTGCATTGGCTGTTAGATTACCTGTTGCGACAGTTGCAGTGCCTGTTCCATTTAATAATACCGTTTGGTTTGCTCCACCGTTGATCGTATAAGTTACCGTTGCATTAGGCGTACCTGTAAATGTAATATTCGTTCCTGTACCCGAACAGATCGTTGTTGCTCCAGCTATTGCAGCTGTTGGTAATGCATTCACTGTTACAACTGCGTTTCCAACCTGGGGCTGTGAACATGCAGGTGCACCACCACTTGTTACACTCACCAATGCATATGTTGCATTGGCTGTTAGATTACCTGTTGCGACAGTTGCAGTGCCTGTTCCATTTAATAATACCGTTTGGTTTGCTCCACCGTTGATCGTATAAGTTACCGTTGCATTAGGCGTACCTGTAAATGTAATATTCGTTCCTGTACCCGAACAGATCGTTGTTGCTCCAGCTATTGCAGCTGTTGGTAATGCATTCACTGTTACAACTGCGTTTCCAACCTGGGGCTGTGAACATGCAGGTGCACCACCACTTGTTACACTCACCAATGCATATGTTGCATTGGCTGTTAGATTACCTGTTGC
>Ga0206889_1015_pt1 | contig 39805 bp, 33 predicted proteins | sample Alteio_BWOrgHeat_57_FD_153245 | JGI IMG/M metagenome (GOLD analysis project Ga0206889, IMG submission 153245) | Enriched cells from forest soil in Barre Woods Harvard Forest LTER site, Petersham, Massachusetts, United States - Alteio_BWOrgHeat_Nextera5 ... | reverse complement strand
ACTCATGTCAGATGCTGATTTGGTACCTTCTTCTGACGGGAAAATAGTGGTGGGACCCAACCCGGTAAGCGATAACCTAACGCTAACGATTATACGAAGTACAGATACAAGGATCGATATTAATTTATTTACCGCGGGAGGACAGAAAGTTTATAGCTTAAGTAATCAGCAGGCTCCGGGGCCCAGCACTTATACGATACCTTTTAAAAACCTTGCAAGCGGTACGTATTTTGCAGTGATCTATTGTAACAACCGAAAGTTCGCCACAGAAAAAATAGCGCACCCGTAATTTATTTCTTCAGCACAGTCACAAACAGGCTATCCGCTTTTTTATCGTAGCCTTTCAACAATTCCATCTGCACCAACTCCAGCTCAAATTTTTCTTTAATAAAATTTACTACGCCTTCATTTTCCTCTTTAAAAACAGAACAGGTGATATATACCAGCCACCCTCCTTTTTCGAGGAACGGAATTACATTGGAAACAATTTCCTTTTGTTTGTTACTGAAGAATTCGATCTTTTCTTTTTTGAAGAAATATAATTGCTCGGGGGTTCTGCCCCAGGTACCGCTTCCACTGCAGGGCACGTCACAGATAATAACCTGTGAAGCGCTGATATGCACTTTAGCCGCCAATGGAATGCCGGCTTTTGACAGATCAGAAACAAAAGGGTGATATAGTTTTATGCCTGCTGTTGTAAAACGTTTGTGCAAATTGGCAATGATCGAATCTCGTTTATCCGATACCGTTAGTTGCAGCTTTCCATCCAGTATATCATACAACAAGATCGACTTGCCACCACTGGCAGCACAACAATCCCAAACTTTTGGGTCAGGACTTATTTTATGTTGTTTAAAAAAATCCAATACTTTTTGCGAGTTAAGATCCTGTACCACTACATCTTTGTCTATTTCAAATAAGTCTGTCGCCTTGGTTGAATTAGGCAAAGCAATACAATCTGTACCAATCAGCTGAGCATCGATCTTTAATTCATCGAGCTTTTGTAAAACTTTCTTGCCGGCTTTAGGACGTATCCTTAAAAAAAGATCGGGCCTCGTAAAAAAAGACGCGCAATATTTTTCAAACTCAATGCCGGTACTCAACTCTTCCGGAAATGGAAAAACATTCGCCAATGAAAAACTATCATTAACCAGATCGATTTTTTTCTCAAAAGATAAAACCATTTGGGTACCCCACTCTTCACGCAACTCCGACATTAGAACAGAAGCTTCATCCTCAGATAAAAATGTTCCTAATAATACCCGTTCTTCAATGCTGTTATTTTTAACCGCGAAGCCAAGTCTGAAATAATTATAACACAAAGCCGCGATCTGCTTCCTGTCCTTTGAGCCATATTTTTTATTGGCTGCGAAATATTGTTTTAAAAAAGCAGCCAACGGAACATCCCCTTTATAAGTTTCCAGGGTCTTTACTGCAGTATTAAGATAAGAATGATAACGGCTCATGTGTAAATATAAAAGGCCGGTTGAACCCGGCCTGTAAAAAGTATCTGAATTAATATTAAAGTTCCAACAATGTTTTTAATGGATCCTTTCCAAATAATAAGAGTGCAGGATTTTCCAACAGTTCTTTTAATCTTACCAAAAAGCTTACCGATTCTCTTCCATCAATAATGCGATGATCATAACTCAATGCCAGGTACATCATTGGTTTTATAACTACCTGTCCGTTTATCGCCATCGGCCTTTCCTGTATCTTATGCATACCCAATATGGCAGACTGTGGTATATTAATAATAGGTGTACTCATCAAAGAACCAAAAACGCCGCCATTGGTAATGGTGAAAGTACCGCCACTCATTTCTTCGATCGTTAATTTATTATCCCTTGCTTTTCCTGCAAGTTGAACCACTGTTTTTTCGATCTCTGCCATGCTTAAGCTTTCGGCATTTCTTATAACAGGTACTACCAATCCTTTAGGAGCGCTAACAGCAATGGATATATCGCAATAATCGTGATAGATTATTTTTTCACCGTCGATCATGGCATTCACCGCAGGCCATTCCTGCAAAGCATAACAACAGGCTTTTGTAAAGAAGCTCATAAACCCAAGGTTTACGCCATGTATCTCTTTAAATTTATCTTTATTTTTCGCCCTCAATTCCATTATAGCGCTCATATCCACCTCATTGAAAGTGGTAAGCATTGCAGTGGTGTTTTTTGCCTCCACCAAACGGCGGCTAACCGTTTTGCGGAGATTGCTCATTTTCTCAGGGCGCTCGTTACGGGTAAATAGCTCAGCGCCCGGTTTACGGCCAGGCTTACTGATCGCTTCCAAAACATCTTGTTTCACTATTTTGCCGTTAGAGCCGGTAGGCGTAACTGTTTTAAGATCGATCTTCTTATCAGCAATTATTGCCGCAGCAACCGGGGTCGCTTTTATATCAGTAGCAGGAGTAGGTTTTTCGGTTGTTGGTTGTTGGCTGTTCGGGGCCGGAGCTGCAGCTTTTGGAGCTTCCTTGGCTACCGGTATTCCTTCCGGTCTTTTTGCCTCTGTATCTATACTGCCGGCAATATCTCCTATTTTTAATGTATCTCCTTCATTAGCAATGACTTTTAAAGCCCCTGCCTGCTCGGCATTTATCTCAAAAGTGGCTTTTTCACTCTCTAATTCAGCGATAATTTCATCCCTTTCCACCCAATCCCCGTCATGCTTGATCCATTTTACAAGCGTAACCTCGCTTATGCTCTCTCCGACGGTAGGAACCTTGATTTCTAGTGACATTGTTTACTCTATTTATAAAAAGTTTTACAAATCTCGGGTAAATCCTTCTTACTTGTCCCTCTTTGTGAAAAAAATCCAAAAAATAGTCCCAAAATATCATTGTTGTAATAAAGTTAAACCTTACTTTTATGTGCTCTACTAAAAAAAGAGACGATTGCTTTAACAAATTCTTGATGCTCCTAACGATGGTTTCAAGAATAAAATGGCCGATTCAAAAAAGTCATTCCTCACATAATAACCATATGATCAATAACAGAACTTTTTCTATATTCTAATTCCAAACCTCTAATTCATGAGAAGCAAAAAATTACATTTCGCGTTAGTGGTGCTCTCAACCATTTCCTTTTCAACGATTGCAAAAGCACAATTGTACATTAACAATGCACAATTCACGATACAATACAATGCAACCGTAACTGTTCAGGGAACATTGACCAGCAACACCAGCATACTTGGTGCGGGCACCGTTATAATGAACGGCAGTACGAACCAGAGCCTGGATATGGCTGGTAATACGATCCCAAAATTACAGATCAACAACGGAGCCAATGTAGCGCTTGCCTCTAATGTGCAGGTAGATACTACGCTTAGTTTTGTAGCAGGTAAATTGGTATTGGGTAATTTTAACTTAACCATTGGTAGCAGTGCTACTGCAGCTATCACCGGAGCCAGTGCTGCGGCTGGTTTTGTTGTTACAAACGGTACCGGTGTTGTTACAAAGAATGCCTTGGGTGCTACTCCATTTATATTTGCTGTAGGTGATTCAACAGCAGGTGCGGCTTATTATTTCCCGCTTACTGTGTCTAATTCAGGTACATCGGATAATTATAGCGTTGGTTGTTCTCCTCATGTATATACTGCAGGTACAACCGGAACTGCTGATACAAAAGAAGTGGTTGATGCAAGCTGGAAAATAGGTGAAGCCGTTGCCGGCGGAAGTAATTTATCCGTTACTGCTCAATGGGCATCTACGAATGAATTAGCAGGATTTAACAGAGCAAAAGGTGGTATTGGTTATTATATACCAACTGCCGGTGCAACATTGGGTTGGGATCTTTTAAATACACAAACAGGTGCTGCTACCGGTAGCAATCCTTATACTTACACAAGAGCAGCTATTACATCTGTAGGAACTTTTGCAGTCGGTACAAGACCGGTTGAATCTCCATTATTGGTAACTCCAACAGTATTTTTAGAAGGTCCTTACAGCAGTGGTACAGGATTAATGGCAAATACTTTAGGACAAAAAAATCTTATCCCTACAACCGAACCATATACCGGTATGACCGGATTTACACACTCAGGTAGTGGCGGTGGCGAAACCACAACGGCATCTGTTCTTACAAGTACCGGAGCAAGCTCTGACATAGTTGACTGGGTTTTTGTTCAATTACATAGAGCAAGCGATAGCGTTGTAGTTTCAACCAGAGCTGTATTGATACGAAGAGATGGACAATTGGCGGAAACCGATGGTTCTGTTGGAATTAATATGTGTGGAAATCCTGCCGGAACTTATTTTATATCTGTTCGTCATAGAAACCATTTAGGAGTTAGAATTGCCGGAACAATAACACTTGCAAAGACCACTACTACTAATTATAACTTTAGCACCAGTGTAACGCAAGCATACGCTAAAGGAATTACAAATACTCCAATGTCTAATATCTCAGGAGTATATGTTATGTGGGGTGGCGATGCAACAAATGATGCAGTTGCAAGGATGACCGGGCCACTGGCTTCTAATGATTATCTTAAGATCGTAAACACATTAGGAAATACAGCAACAATAATAAACAACGTTTATTCGACACAGGATTTGAATATGGATGGAATATTAAGAGTTACAGGCCCCTTAGCTTCTAACGATTACCTTAAATTAGTAAATATGATTGGCTCTACTGCGGCGATCATTAAACAACCTACATTCTAAATACAATTAGTTAAAAAATAATTATGAAAAAGATAGCCTTATTAATGGTATTGAGTTTGTTGTTGTTCAAGGGCCCAAGAGCATCTGCTCAGATGGTTTTTCAGGGTACATTCACGAACGTGGGTAATCAACTGATATATAAAGTAAAACCAAGTAGCACCATTACCACTTCGATATTGTATATGCAGTTTTCGTTAGGCTTTCCCACAGCATCAACTCCTGCATTTACGTACACACTGACCCCCAACACCGGTAGTTTTCCTGGCTTAACTGTTGATACTTTTGCATCCTATAACGATGGCGTTAATACATGGTATAATTTCTATCAAAGTTCTTCAGTAATTGGATCTGCTACTTATACCGGAGGAACAGAATATACTGTATTTACCTTAACCCTTTCCGGATCATCAACTGCTAACTTCACATTTGGTAGTGATTCTACATTAAACTCACCAAGTGGGACATCAGGAAATAGTTATCAATTCCTAATGAGTGATAATACAGGTACATCTATAGCCCAACCAGCTTATCCAGTCGGCAACGAACTTTATGGGGCCGGGCGATTTACTACTGCTACCGGAACATTTGTTCCTATAAACGGGGTTCCATTACCTATAAAATTTCTAAGCTTTACCGCTACTCAATTAAATGATGATGGTAAACTTAGCTGGACAGTCGCTAATGAAACTGCTACAGCAAAAGAATATGAAATACAGAAAAGTGTTGATAACGGAATTAGTTTTGTAACAATCGACACAATTACTATTACAAATCCGAGTGCGCTTAGCAGTTATTCATACACTGATGCCAATCTATCTTTAGTAAAATCTGTTTCGAATACAGTCTATTACCGCATTAAACAAGTTGATAATGATGGTGGATTTCTGTATAGTGGGACTGAAGCCATCAAATTACCCAGCAAAACAGATCCTACGGTAAGTGTTTACCCAAACCCGGTGCAGGATTTCGCTACCGTTAAGTTTGACCTGGATGCAGATGCATTGGTAACAATGAACCTGACAGATGTCAACGGAAGGGTCCTTCAAACCACGCAATTACAAGGAACTGTGGGAGAAAACAAACCTACTGTTAACATGACCTCCTTAGTGAACGGCAACTATGTATTGAGTTTGAATATTGGTGGTGTTGCACATGTTTTCCCACTGGTAAAAGCTAATTAATTTCTGAAAATATACCCTATTAAAAAGCCGTCTCGTTTAAACGAGACGGCTTTTTAAATTTCACAGGTATGCCTCTAAATAAAATTCAGGTATTCATATTGACGACCTAATATATTGCTGTCATTTGCATTCAGCCATTTATTTAATACAGTTGCATATACGCTTTTAAAATCGATCTTATATTTCAGGTCGCCCTCATCAAGATCAGCAAGATCTGTCAATGGATTGATCAAGCCTTTTTGTTTTAAACCACCGCCGATCAGGAATATATTATTAGCCGTGCCATGATCCGTTCCTCCACTTGCATTTTGTGCTACCCTTCTCCCAAATTCACTGAATGTAAATAACAATACATCATCAAAACGATTATTCTTTTTAAGATCATCGGTAAACACTTTTATTGCATCGCTGAACTGCGTAAATAATTTTTTCTGTTGTGCATCCTGGTTAACATGTGTATCAAAACTACCGATCGATACATAATATATCGTAGTATTAATATCCGACTGGATCAATGAAGAGATCGTTTTCATATCCTTACCAAATTGTGTATCAGGATATATTGCAGTTGTTGCCCGAAGTTTGCTCTGCTGAAAAATATAATCAGCACTGCTCAGCGTTTCACTCATTGTTTTATATAAATAATCAGCCGTTTCTTCACCCGCATGATGAGCAAGGTTGATATCTTTAAAATAAGTTTCGTTACTGGTTGTATATAAACGGCCGGGATCTTTAAAAGCGATACCATTATTGTCAACACCCTTCAATGCAAGACTTAATATATCATCGATCTCTAATGCACCGGTAGGTTTGTCACAACCCTTGCATTGTGCATCTAAATAACGGCCTATCCAACCGGTAGTGGTATATTCATCACTATTGGCGGCGGTTTGCCATATATCCATACTTCTGAAATGAGACCGATCCGGATTGGGATAACCAACACCGTTTAAAATACCTAAGCTCCCATCATTGTATAGATCGCGCAAACCCGTTAAAGCAGGATGCAAGCCAACTTCATCTGTTAGCAATAATGCATTGTCTTTGGTAATACCCAAATTAGGACGGGCATTATAATAAATATCATTCCTCACCGGTATCACGGTATTCAATCCATCATTGCCGCCGCTGAATTGTATGACCACCACTACTTTATTACCCGGTAATGGCAACGCTTTTTTACTAAACGCCTGTAAAAATTTAGGCATCATCAATGCAGCTGTGGCCAAAGAACCTATCTGTAAAAATTCGCGACGTTTGATCACCATAACTTATTGATTTAACACAATTGATATTCGGGGGTACTCATTAATTCAATTACAGCAGTTTCTATATAGGTTTCTTTTGTTGCTGTATTACAATATTTTTCAACGAGTGTTTCATCTACCCGGCTTTTTGTTTGAAACAGCACCGGCGAGATATTTTGCAACAGATCATCCATTGATGCCCGTTTAAATATTTTTATAACATTGCTCCAATCGATTGTAGCCGAACCAAGCTTTGTAGCAAATGCCCGGTTTTGTTTAAATGTTTTTTCTTCGTCAAACGATCTTCCCATCATGGCATCATCATCAATTTTTGGAAGCATATCGATTGCTTCATTTGCATTGATGATCTGCGGAAGGCGTAAGCGTAACATCAATGTGCTGCTGTCGATCCAGCTTTTCCCACCCGGCCAACCGGCTACATTGGGTGGATAGAAAAGTACTTGCCCTAATAGATGTTGAATTAATAATTGTCCTGCTTCATCATCCAACTGCATGGGTAAGAAACGCCTGATACCGGCCATTAATACAATGGGAGATTTGATCTGGATACCAATATTCTTTTCATCGTAGAACCAATCGCTGGTAAAAATATCTTCCAATAGCTTCTTTATATCATAGTTATTATTATACAATCTTTCGGAGAGCCATGCTACATGGATATCGTCAACAGTATCATTTACATAAAACTTATAAATCTTTTTAGTTATAAATTTTGCAGCTTGCTGTTGTTTCAATAAAATATTAAGAATATCATCTCCGTCAAAAGCGCCCGTTTCACCGAGAAAAGTTTTCATTCCATCATCATGTTGATGCGGGCGAAAAACATATTGTCCTGTTAGATCAAAACTCCATCCGGTAAAGGCTCGCGCGGCTTCTTTTACATCATCTTCTGTATAATTTCCTCTGCCTAATGTAAATAACTCCATTACTTCGCGGGCAAAATTTTCATTGGGATGTTGTTTCCGGTTTTGTTGATTATTTAAGAACTGCAACATCGCCGGAGATTTGCTAACTGCCTTCAATAGATCGCCAAAATTTTCCAATGCATTGCTGCGCACGATATCCAATAACTCCTGCTGAAAATATATATTGATAATACGGCAGGCAAAATGGCCATGCCAGAATAAACTCATTTTTTCTCTTAGCTGTGCATCACTACTAACCATTTCATCCAACCATTTAAGGTTTAGGGTTTTGAGGTCTTCAACCGATTCCTGGCGGATCGCTTTTTTTTGATCTCCGGAAAGATTCTTTATCCCATCCATATCTTTTGCTCCCATCAGCATATCATCAAAAGAACCAGAAACAACATTTAATTTAGTAGGAGCGCCCAAAGACTTTTCAAGTAATTGTTTCCATAATTTCTTAGGATTGGTATCGTCTAACGAAGCCGACTGCTCTGCCGTAGGGCCAAAGCCTGCCCTCCACAGAAGATGTTGATTTTTTAAGCGATTGATCCCAGCCATGAATGGAGCATGTTTAAAAGAATGAAGCAAACGTATTTTTCAGACCTGATTATAACGGGATAGTTTAAACAAACAGTATAAAATAATTGCTAAATAAAAAAGCCCACGCTAAAAGAGTGGGCTTCAATTATATATGACTTTATAATTTATTTACTGTTTGGCGTTTGCATCTACATATGCCAGCACATTTGCTTTTTCTGTTTCATCCAGCTGTGCTTTTTTCGCCATATGATCTAATATTGGACCCCATTGTGCCACCGTATAATTACCCGGATCTTTTAACCCATGGCATTGCTGGCATTTTGCAACATAGGTATCCTTGCCTGCAGTAGCATCGCCGGTTGATGTTACAGTTGTTACCGTAGTAGTGGTGGTAGTTTGTGTAGGAACAGTTTTATGAGAACAACTCCACACTGCTATTATTAAAAATGAAATGATGGCTATTTTTTTCATGATTGATTTATTGAAGAATAAATGTAATTAAGATTTATTAAATGATTTGTTAAGAGATAATATCACTTCCGAAATAAGGCGCTAATACCTTCGGCAAACTTATTCCATTGGCTGTTTGGTTATTCTCCAATAAACAAGCCACGATCCGCGGCAACGCTAATGAAGAACCATTTAATGAATGTACCAGTTGCGTTTTACCGGTGCCATCTTTATAGCGGATCTTCATGCGGTTCGTCTGAAAAGTTTCAAAATTACTGACAGAACTTACTTCCAGCCATTTTTCCTGCGCCGCACTATACACTTCAAAATCATAAGTTAATGCAGAAGCAAAGCTCATATCGCCACCGCATAGACGAAGAATACGATAGGGCAATTCCAATGCCTGCAATAATTTTTCTACATGTGCCACCATGCTTTCTAATACTTCATAACTCTTGGCAGGATCTACTAATTGCACCACTTCTACTTTATCAAATTGATGTACACGGTTCAATCCACGAACATCTTTACCAAAGCTTCCTGCTTCTCTTCTAAAACAAGGACTATATGCCGTCATCTTTATCGGCAACTCTTCTTCTTTCACTATCTCATCTCTGTAAATATTAGTAACCGGCACTTCGGCAGTAGGTATCAAATAAAAATTATCTTCTGTTGCATGATACATTTGTCCTTCTTTATCGGGTAGCTGTCCGGTTCCATAGGCACTTGCTTCATTCACCATATGCGGTGGTAAATATTCAGTATAACCCGCAGCAGTATTGTAATCTAAAAAATATTGAATGAGTGCCCGTTGCAATTTTGCTCCCTTTCCTTTGTATAAGGGAAAGCCGCTGCCTGTTATTTTAGCGCCCGTTTCAAAATCAACCAGGTCGTATTTTTTTATAAGATCCCAATGTGGAACCGCGCCAGAATAGAGGGCTGGTTTAGTACCCACTTCTTTTACATTCACATTCTCTTCAGGAGTTTTTCCTTTTGGAACAGATGTATGCGGAAGATTGGGAAGCGTTATGATCTCATCATGCAATAATTTCTCAGCAGCGGTCAATTGTTCATTCAATTGCTGAAGGGTTATCTTATGTTGCGCTACTTCCTGTTTCTTTTGTTCTGCCGCAGCTTTGTCTCCTTTACCCATCAACATGCCGATCTCCTTACTGGCAGTGTTCATGCTTGCCTGCAGCGTTTCTGTTTCGGTTTTAAGTTTACGCAATTCCTCATCCGACTTCAGTACTTTGTCAACTAAGCCAATGTCTGAAAAGTTTTTAACCGCTAATCGTTCCTTAACCAGTTCTGCATTTTGCCGGATGAAATTAATCTGTAGCATTTATTGTCAATTATTTATCGTTGCGCAAAGATAAACATCCCCTTCTTATTACATAAATTTGCTGTATGCAACATGCACAGGAAGATTTACAGGTGAGATGGCTGAAATTACGGATTAGGCTGAAAGAAGATTTTGGCATCAAACCGGATATGAACGGCGTTTTGTTTTTAATTGGGGTACAGGAACTGGGTGCCGGTAAACAGGAGTTCGACAAAGAACAGAAACAGGACCTGATGCATATTGCTATTTGTACCTTATTGGCGCAAAGCGGGTATTATGTTTTATCCGGCCGGGACGACGATGGCTGGCCACACTTTACCCAGCTAAAACCCTTACCCCCGTTTAATTTGATAGAACAGGAGAATTTTTTAAAAGATCATGTCCTCCTTTACTTCGATGAGTTGATGAAATAGTTTTTGAAAATTATCTTACTTTGCGACTGATTTAACTACTTAAACATATTTTTCTATGGCTACTCCGGCAAACTTACGCTACACCAAGGACCACGAATGGATCTCGATTGAAGGAACGACTGCTACTATTGGTATTACAGATTTTGCCCAGGGCGAATTAGGGGATATCGTATTTGTTGATATCTCCGTTCAGGGAAAAAAACTGGCTGCTGAAGAAGTTTTTGGAACAGTAGAAGCAGTGAAAACCGTAAGCGATCTTTTTTTACCTGTTGCCGGAACGGTTACCGAGATCAATACCGCATTGGACGCCAATCCTGAGTTGGTAAACACCGACCCATACGGTGCCGGATGGATGGTTAAGGTAGAAGTAGATAATCCGGCTGATATAGAAGAACTGCTAACAGCCGAAGCCTATTCAGCATTGGTACACTAAAATTTAATGGAACCCAACAACCGCATACCTTTTATCAAATTCATCCCGGGTATTGCCTGGTTTGTAGTGGTTTGTTTTATCCTTTTTTTACCGGGGCATGATGTGCCGCAGATGGGCGATTGGTTACAATCGATCGACTTTGACAAAGTGATCCACATGAGTATGTTTGGTATACTGATCACCTTATTTTGCTGGCCTTTTTACAGATCGGGTATCCCTTCAAAAAAGAAAAACAAGTACTTTTTAATGATCGCCCTGGCAGGCTGCTTTTGGGGTTATTCTTCCGAATTGATACAAAAATACTGGGCAAGTGGCCGCGATTATGAGCTGCTGGACTGGGTAGCAGACAGTTTAGGCTGTTTCCTGGCCTGGCTTTTTTCAAAAAAGCTGTTTATTTAAGGCTTTTCTAAACCGAACAAACGGCTAAAACTTATAGTTTGCGCCAGTTTTTCACTAAATTTGCGGATATGATTGATGTAGAAAACATGGAGTATAATACTACCAGGAACCATTTGACTATGCGGGAATATGGCCGTCATATTCAGAAAATGGTGGAGTATGTATTAACACTGGAAGACAAAGAGAAAAGGCAAAAGAATGCAATGGCCTTAATTGAACTAATGGGATTCTTAAACCCACACCTTAAGAATGTTGAAGATTTCAGGCATAAATTATGGGATCATTTATTTTTGATCAGTGATTTTAAATTGGATGTTGAAAGTCCTTACCCCATTCCTACCAGGGAAAAATTAAAAGCAAAACCAGATCCGCTGGCTTATCCAAAAAGATACCCTCGCTATAATCATTTAGGAAAGAATATTGAGATCGTAATTGATAAAGCATTGGAAGAAGAGAACCCCGAAAAACGCCAGGGATTTGCCAATGCCATCGCTTATTACATGAAGCTAACTTATAGCAACTGGCATAAAGAGTTAGTGCATGATGATAATATCCAAAGCGAATTACAAAGCATTACAGAAGGACAATTGGAATTCAACAACAAGCCTTTTGTAAAACATCGTGTGGATAATCGCCCGGAAGAATTCCGTACAAACAATGGCGGATACCGTAAGAATTTTGGTCCGCGCAATGGCAACAACGGAAACGGCAATAGTAACGGAAGACGCGATAACAGAAATGGAAACGGCAATGGTGGTGGTGGACGCGATAACCGCAACAATAATAACCGCAATTTTAAGAAGCGATATTAATAATAATGTATTTAAGCATTTAGCCCTGATGTTCTTTTAGAAATATCAGGGTTTTGTTTTTCATTTTTGTAAAGCAATAGTTTAGTTAAAAAATTAAATAGAAAATGGGTGTATTTGAAGTAATTGGCGGGAAAAAATTATCCGGAGAGATCATCCCGCAGGGTGCCAAGAACGAAGCTTTACAGATCATTTCAGCGGTTTTATTGACTCCCGAAAAAGTAACGATCAGCAATATCCCGGATATCGCGGATGTAAACCTGTTGATCGAATTGCTGAAAGAAATGAAGGTAAAGGTGGAAAGGATAAATGGCCATACCTGCATCTTCCAGGCAGACGATGTTGACATAGAATATTTACACAGCAAAGAATACCACGCTAAAAGCGGAAAACTACGAGGCTCTGTAATGCTTGCCGGTCCTATGTTGTCAAGATATAAGAAAGCTTATATGCCTAAACCCGGTGGCGATAAGATCGGCCGCAGAAGATTGGATACACATATCATCGGCTTTGAAAAATTAGGGGCCGATTTCGCTTATAATAATGAAGATGGATTTTTTCATCTTACTACAAACGGATTACAAGGAGTAAACTTTTCATTGGATGAACCGAGTGTAACGGGAACGGCTAACCTGATCATGGCTGCCGTAATGGCCAAAGGAACTACTTCACTTTACAACGCCGCCTGCGAACCTTATATACAACAACTTTGCAAAATGCTTAACCGAATGGGTGCAAAGATCTCCGGATGCGGAAGTAATTTATTGACCATTGAAGGAGTTGATTATTTAGGCGGAACAGAACATCGTATGTTGCCCGATATGATCGAAGTAGGGAGTTTTATCGGCTTAGCAGCAATGACGCAAAGTAATATCACTATTAAAAATGCAGGTGTAGAACATTTAGGAATTATTCCCGAAAAATTTCAACAACTCGGTATCGAATTAGAAATAAAAGGAGATGATATTCATATTCCCGCGCAGGAAAGTTATACTATCAATAAATATTTAGATGGTGGTGTGCTAACCATCTACGATCATCCATGGCCGGGTTTTACACCCGATCTATTGAGTATCGTTTTAGTAACTGCCATACAAGCCAAGGGAAGCGTATTGATACATCAAAAAATGTTTGAGAGCCGTTTGTTCTTCGTAGATAAACTGATTGAAATGGGTGCGCAGATTATTTTGTGCGACCCACATCGTGCTGTTGTAATTGGATTGGAAAGAAAACAACAACTACGTGGTATCACCATGAGTTCACCTGATATTCGTGCGGGTGTAGCACTATTAATTGCAGCATTAAGTGCACAGGGAAAAAGCACGATCCAAAATATTGAACAAATTGACAGAGGTTACCAGGATATCGACGGACGATTGAAAAAATTAGGTGCAGAGATTAAGCGAATATAATACTACAAAGACTTTAATCATACATTATGAAAAAGAAACTTATCCTTCTATTCTCGATAAGCACCATTTCGCTCCCGGCATTTTGTCAAACTTATATTACTGATGTAACCGTAGTTGATGTTGAAAAACAACAATTGATGCCCCATCAAACCGTAACAATCACGGGTGATATTATTACCGGTATTCAATCTTCAGAAAAAATAAAGATCCCTGCCAGTGCAACTATTATAGATGGTAAAGGAAAATTTTTAATGCCCGGCATGACAGATGCCCATATTCACTTTTTTCAAAGCGGGGGATTATACACAAGGCCTGATGGACTTGATCTGAGAAAATACAGGCCATATAGAGACGAAATAAACTGGCTTCATAATAATATGGAAGACCTGCTTCGCAGGTATACACAAAACGGAATAACGACAGTAGTCGATGTTGGCTCAACGAATCATTTTCTGCAACAACGCGATAGCTTCGAAAATAAATCCTATGCTCCCTATATTCACATGACAGGTCCATTGATCACTTCATTTGAGTCTCCGGAATTTGATAGCTTAAAGGATGACGGGCCTTTCAGCCTGGTAAGCACTGCCGAAGAAGGAAAAAAAATGGTTCAACAGGAGTTGCCCTTTCACCCGGATTTTATAAAAGTATGGTACATTGTAAATGAGGATACCGAAGACAGTATTGAAACCACTGCCAAAAAATTTGAGCCTGTTTTCAAAGCCATTGTAAGTGAGGCTCATAAAAACAATTTAAAAGTAGCGGTACACGCTACCGAAAGATTCACTGCTCAACTAGCAGCAGAAGATGGCTGCGATTATCTCGTACATGAAGTTGACGATAACCTCATAACGGATGATTTTATACAGTTGCTTAAGACAAAGAATATTATTGTCTGCCCTACATTAATTGTAGAAGACGGGTACGATAACACTTTTGGTCAAAGAAATAATTACTCTTTTTACGATCTTACAAAATCGAACCCGGAAGCGATAGGTTCGTTGATGGATCTGAAACATTTACCTGATACGGCATATATAAACAAACTGAAGAGCTGGGTGAATGGAAGGATGTCTATTGATAATCACATTGATTCTGTGAGAATGGCCAACCTTAAAAAAATGTCCGACGCCGGCATCACAATAGTAGCCGGAACCGATGCAGGCAATACCGGAACACAACATGCCAGTTCTTATATCACAGAATTGAAAGACATGAAAGCCGCTGGCATGAGCAACTGGCAAATTTTACGATCAGCAACCATTAACCCGGCAAAAATATTCAACAAAGAAAATATTACGGGAAGCATTGTTGTTGGTAAGAAGGCAGATATGATCTTGTTGGATGCAAACCCGGTTGATAGTCTGGATAATCTTACTAAAATAGCGTTGGTTTTTCACAAGGGTGCTATTATTGACCCCGATACATTGATAAAAGAAACGCCGCTTGCTTTGGTAGAACGCCAGGTAAATGGATTTAACGCAAGAAATATGGATGCTTTTTTAGAACCCTATAGCAACGATGCTCAATTCTACGCTTTTCCGGACAGACCGTTTGATAGACCATTTATTAAAGGCAAAGAAAATATGCGAAAGAATTATGCCCAGCTATTTAAAATTGCTCCCAATCTTCATTGTGAGATAAAACAACGGATCATTCAATCTAATTTCATTATTGATAAAGAACATATCACTGGGATAGATGGCCCGCCTGTTGATGGAACTGTTATTTATGAAATTGAAGATAACAAGATAAAAAAGGCTTACTTTATCCAATAAAAAATAAAACAAATTCCTCTATGAGGGATGTTTCTTTTCTTTGCATATGCCAGTTCATAATAAAATAATCGTCATTACTGCTCCGTCGGGTGCCGGCAAGACATCCATCACCCGTTTTCTAATGGAGACCTATCCGCAATTATCCTTTTCAATCTCTGCTGCTACCAGGGAACCAAGAGCAAAAGAGAAAGAAGGTGTCGATTATTATTTCATGAGTGAAGAATCTTTTAAACAAAAGATACATCACAATGAGTTTATGGAGTGGGAAATGGTGTATGAGGGCAAATATTATGGTACCCTAAAATCAGAAATGACGCGCATCTGGAATCTCCACAAAATTCCAGTTTTGGATATCGATGTTCAGGGAGCCATTCATGTTAAACAACAATATCCCGACTCTTTATTGACTATTTTTATCGAACCGCCATCCGTTGCAGAACTTAGAAAAAGGCTGGAAAGCAGGGGGTCAGAAACGGCAGATACCCTGGAGGCAAGAGTTAATAAAGCTTCCTATGAGATATCTTTTAAGGACCAGTTTGATGAACTGATCCTCAATGATGACCTCGCCAAAGCCTGTGCACAGGCTAAAGCTATTGTAGAAAAATTCATTCGATCATAATTCAGTATATTCGTATTAACCCTTTATCATGGATTGGACGGCCCTTTTAGCGATCATCATTTCTTTACTACTCATCGGCTTTTTTGCCGGTATAGAAATTGCTTTTGTTTCTGCCAACAAACTATCCATCGAACTTCGGAAAAAACAAGGCAGCTTCAGTGGAAAAACATGGAGCAAATATGCTGATCACCCCGCACGTTTTATTGGCACCACTTTAATTGGTTTCAATATTCTATTGGTAATTTATGGTTTGTTATGGAGTTCTTTCATGGATGGGTTCTGGCATAATAGCTGGTGGAATATTTCCAATCCTTATTTACATCTTATTATTGAAACAAGCGCTTCCGCTATTTGCCTGTTGTTCTTTGAATTCATTTTCAAAGCAATTTTTAGAGCAAGAAATGATAGTATCCTGAGCAGTGGCATTATCACTTATATTGTTAAGTTCTTCTTTTTCATTTTTTCTTCTGTTTCTTCCTTTTTTGTGGGCATCGCAGAATGGATACTGAAATATATTTTTGATGTAAGTCTGAACGAAAGGAAAGAAGTATTCAGCAAAGTAGATCTTGAATTCTTTATTCAACAAAGCAAAAACCCCGAAGCAGAAGATCCCAACACGTTAAACAAAGAGTTGTTTGAGAACGCGCTTTCATTAAGTGAAGTAAAAGTGCGCGAGTGTCTGGTGCCAAGAAGAGAGATCGAAGGGATCGATATCAAAACGAATATTGAAGATGTAAAAGCAAAGTTCATCACTACCCAATTAAGTAAGCTGGTGGTGTATGAGAATAATATCGATTCTATATTAGGATATGTGCACCAACTCGATCTGTTTAAGAAACCGATGAACATTCAGTCTATATTATTGCCCATTCCTACTGTTCCGGAAAGCATGAGCGCTACGGACCTGATGAATATATTCTCCAAACAAAGAAAAAGCATTGCCTGGGTGATAGACGAATTTGGCGGCACTGCCGGTATCGTTACCATGGAGGATGTATTGGAAGAAATATTCGGCGAAATAAAAGACGAACATGACACTGAAGAGTTCGTAGAAAAACAATTGTCCACCAATGAATTCATCTTTAGCGGAAGGTTGGAATTGGATTATATCGCCGAAAATTTCGGTCTTATTTTTCCGGTAGATGAAGAAGCCGAAACCCTCTCAGGCTATATCATTCAGCACAACGAAGAGATCCCCAAACAAAAAGACCGTATCATCATCGGCAATTACGAATTTGACATCCTGAATGTGACCGACACCAGGATAGAAACGGTGAAGGTAAAAGTGTTGAAATAATCTTTTGTATTAATTACAATTATGATTCTCTAATTTTGTGTAAGCAATTCCTACAATATGCTTACAGGTACCATCCTTATTATTGACGACGAAGAGAAACTCCGCAATCTCCTTACACGCATCATCGCGCTGGAAAATTTTAATGTATTACAGGCAGGTAATTTAAAAGCCGGTTTAAAGATCCTGGAAAGAGAAGAAGTGGACATTGTTCTTTGCGACGTAAAACTTCCGGATGGCAATGGAGTTCAATTCATCACAGAGATCAAATCAAAGTATCCTTCTGTAGAGATCATTTTATTGACCGCCTACGGCAATATTGCGGACGGTGTACAATCCATGCGCAATGGTGCTTTTGATTATATCACCAAAGGAGATGACAATGATAAGATCATTCCTTTATTGAACAGTGCATTGGAAAAAGTGCAATTGCAAAAACGTATTCAACAGTTAGAACAACAGGTTGGTAAGCGTTACGATTTTGATAATATTTTAGGCGATTCGGCGATCATGCAGCAATCGATTGAACTCGCAAAAAGAGTAGCGCCAACAGATGCCACTGTATTGTTATTGGGCGAGACGGGAACAGGTAAAGAAGTATTTGCACAAGCCATTCACAACGGCAGTAAAAGAGCCGGGAAACCCTTTATGGCATTGAATTGCAGCGCTTTTGGAAAAGACATTTTGGAGAGTGAAATATTCGGACATAAAGCCGGTGCTTTTACCGGAGCCACTAAAGACAAAAGAGGGTTGATAGAAGAAGCCAGCACCGGAACATTGTTCTTAGATGAGATCGGTGAGATGCATATAGAACTGCAATCAAAACTATTACGTGTACTCGAAACAAGTGAATTTATAAAAGTGGGTGATACCAAACCAACTAAAGTAAATGTGCGCATCATTGCTGCTACGAATCGTGATCTGCAGGAAGATGCAAGACAAGGAAAGTTCAGGGAAGATCTTTATTACCGGTTGAATGTATTTAGTATTTCTTTACCTCCGTTAAGAGAAAGAAAAAAAGATATTCCTGCTTTAGCACAAAGCTTTTTAAAAATATTTGCTCAAAAAACAAATGCAAAAGTTACCAGCATGAGCAAAGAATTTTTAGATCAGTTACAACGGCATGATTGGAAAGGAAATATCCGTGAACTAAAGAACGTAATGGAAAGGGCCGTGATATTAGCCAACACCAATGAATTGACAACAGATAATCTTCCATTAGATATAAAAACAGCGAGCGCTTCTTCCAACACACTTTCTGCGTTTGATCTTGCCAGCGTAGAAAAACTACATATACAACGTGTGCTGAACCATACCAAAGGAAATAAAACAGAGACGGCCAGGTTGCTGAATATTGGTCTTACTACTTTGTACCGTAAAATTGAAGAATACGGTTTGCACGCGGATTAATTCTTATTCATTTTTTGCACCAACCCTTTCAAAATGAAAAAAATATTTTCATTTTGAAAGGGTTTTTTGTGCTGCCAGACATATTCATATTTTTATTAAATCATTTTATTCCCTTTACCAGTCTGCATTACAGCATTTGATAGCAAAAAATATCATTTCGGGCACATCATTTGTTTTATATACTGATTCGCCTATACCCATTTAAACGAATTCTTACACGATTGCCCGTCATATGTTGTTCTGCAAACCACCACATTTTGCAGAATAAAAAAGTTGTAAACCAAAGCAAACTATATATGACACCACACTCCTGTTCTACCAGCCCGACTTCCCCGTCGCAGTATTCATCTATTCCATTGTTAAACCTCTAACCACTACCAAAGAAAAATCTATTGTTATGAACCCCCATCTCAAAAAAGTAACCGCCGCCGGATTATTGGTAACACTTGGAATCATCTTTGGAGATATCGGTACTTCTCCGCTATATGTTTTTAGCGCGATCATTGGAGATCGTCCCATTAGCCAGGAATTAGTATACGGAGGTATCTCCTGCGTATTCTGGACATTAACCTTACAAACAACTTTTAAATATATCGTACTCACTTTGCAGGCAGACAATAAAGGTGAGGGTGGTATCTTTTCTTTATACGCATTGGTTTGGCGCTATCGCCATTGGCTTTATTTTCCTGCAATATTAGGTGCTGCTACTTTGTTGGCAGATGGTATCATTACACCACCTATTTCTGTGGCGTCTGCTATTGAAGGATTGAATGGTGTGCATGGTTTGGAAAGCATCATCGTACCCGGTAATGCATTGACTATCGGTATTGTTATCCTCATCATGACGCTTTTATTTTTCTTCCAACAATTCGGAACGAAAGTAGTAGGAAGTGCTTTTGGACCCATCATGTTCGTGTGGTTCGCTATGATCATGTTCTTTGGAATCATTGCTATTATTCATTTCCCCAGTATACTTGCAGCATTCAATCCATGGTATGGCATCAAATTATTGGTAGAATATCCGAAAGGATTTTGGCTACTTGGTGCCGTGTTCTTATGCACCACCGGTGCGGAAGCATTATATTCCGATCTTGGTCATTGTGGCAAAAAAAATATACAGGTAAGCTGGATCTTTGTAAAGATAGCATTGGTAGCAAACTATTTCGGGCAGGCAGCATGGTTGTTGCATAGCGGCAAAAAAACATTAGGTATATTAAACCCATTTTATGAAATTATGCCGCATTGGTTCCTGATACCGGCCATTATAATCGCTACGTTGGCAACCATCATTGCCAGCCAGGCATTGATCAGTGGTTCATTCACATTGATCAGTGAAGCAGTGAGTATGAATTTCTGGCCACGCATCACTATTAAATTTCCTACTAATATCCGCGGGCAAATATATATCCCAAGTATCAACTGGATATTATGGGCAGGATGTGTTGGAATGATGCTATACTTTAAAGACTCCAGTTCGATGGTAGTGGCATACGGCTTCTCCATCACCGTTGCAATGATTATGACCACCACATTGATGTTCTATTACATGAAATTTGTAAAGAAATGGTCGCCGATAATCATCGCGCTCATATTGTTGATCTTTATCTCGGTAGAATCTTCCTTCTTTGTTGCCAATGCGGTAAAGCTTGCCAAGAGATGGCAGTTTTTGATCTTCGAGATCACACTGGTATTTATAATGTATGTATGGTTCAAAGCAAGAAAGATCACCAATCGCTTTCTTCAGTTCGATCATATCAGTGATTATATCCCCGCATTGAATGCATTAAGCGCCAACACACTTGAACGCAAATATGCTACGCACCTGGTATATCTTACCAAAGCCAACAACAAAAGAAATATCGAAAAAAGGATCATGGAATCGATCCTTTCCAAAAGACCAAAACGTGCGGATGTATATTGGTTCATCCATATTGAGCGGGCAGATGAACCATATACGATGGAATACATTGTAGATGAAATTGAACATGATAAGATCATACGTATCGAATTCAAATTAGGTTTCCGTGTTCAACCGCGTATCAATCTTTTCTTTAAAAAAGTATTACAGGAAATGGTCGAACATCATGAACTGCATGTGGATGCTGCCGATCGCCAGCTTTTCAACAAACACAATGTATCGGCAGATATTCGCTATGTGTTGCTACAGCGTTTCCTATCGGTAGAAAATGAGTTCTCTTTAAAAGAAGGCTTTATCCTGAACTCCTATTTTGGTCTTACAAAAATGGGACAATCGGACAAGAGAGCATTTGGATTGGATACCAGCGACACAGAGATCGAAAAGATCCCTTTGCTAGTAGCGCCTATACATAATATCCCGCTAAAGCGGATCTCCTATAATGGTCATGTGGAAGCATAAATAGTTTTATCGTGTGTTTCATTTTGGTAAAAGCCCTTCCCTAAACGGAAGGGTTTTTAATTTACAGATATCCGGCCCCGAAAGGCAAAAACCAACGAAACCCTTATCCGTATTGCATTTCACGTTTTACATCATGCCTCTTATGTCAACGGGCACGGCTTTTGGCATACTAATAAATATGAAGACAAGAAATAACTGGTCTGCAGCGGATATTCTAATTGTAGTAGGTGCCTGGTTGGCTGCCTTCGCGTTAGTTTATATCGCTTTTTTAAAATATAGAGCAGCCCTCCATTAATTAACCGATCATAAAAATCACCAAAATGATGACAGCTATTCTGTACATCACGGGCATCATATTGTTTGTCCTGATGTTTAAATTCATTGACCTCTTTGATAAAATCTAAAATTAAAAGCCATGCTTTACTTATTCATTGTTTCCGTTCTCGTTTTCCTGTACTTATGTTATGTACTGATAAAACCGGAAAAATTCTGACGCGTCAAACGTGAAAAATGAAACGTCAAAGCAAAGAGTGCAACAGTTTTCACTTTTCACGTTTGACGTTTGACGCAACTAATTTAACCTTCACAATAAAAAGACATGAACACAGAAATTTTAGGAATAATCGCACTGTTTGTAGCAATGGTTTTGCTCGCCATCCCATTGGGCAAGTATATGGGTAAAGTATACGAAGGAGAACGCACCTGGCTGGATCCTGTATTAAACCCGATAGACAAATTATTTTATTGGATCGGTGGTATCAAGCCCGAAAAACAAATGACCTGGAAAGAAAATCTCTTTGCCATGTTATTGATCAATTTCGTTTGGTTCATTCTGGCGATGATCGTATTGATGAATCAAAGCTGGCTTCCGCTAAACCCGGATGGCAATCCTTCCATGACGCCCGATCTTGCTTTTAATACAGCAGTAAGTTTTATTTCTAATACAAATATTCAACACTATTCCGGTGAATCGGCTGTTTCGTACCTGGGACAATTAACCTTGCAATTCTTTCAATTTGTAAGTGCCGGTACAGGTATGGCAGTTTGTGTGATCGTATTTGTTGCGATGAAAGAAAGAACAACCGACAAACTCGGAAATTTTTATGTGTACCTTATTAAATCCTGTACAAGAATTTTACTACCCCTCGCTATAGTTGGTGCTATCGTTCTTTTGTTCAATGGTACGCCCATGACATTTGAAGGAAAAGCACAGTATGTATCACTGCAAGGTGATACCGTTAATGTAAGCCGTGGACCATCTGCCGCAATGGTAGCCATTAAACAAATTGGTACCAATGGCGGTGGATTCTACGGAGTTAACTCTGCACACCCTTTTGAAAATCCGAATTACCTCACTGCTTCATTGGAAGTGATCTATATCATTTTGATCCCGATTGGTTTATTATTTACCATGGGTTATATGCTAAAGAGAAAAAGATTGGCATGGACATTTTTTATTGTAATGGCCATCGGCTTCTTACTCTTTGTTATCCCCTCGGTATTTTATGAAATGAAAGGGAACACTGCTATCACGCACATGGGTATTACTCAGCCCATGGGTAGTATGGAAGGAAAAGAAGTTCGCTTTGGATCTGCCATGTCTGCCTATTGGGGCGTAAGCGCTACCGTTACATCTAACGGTTCCGTATGCGCGATGCATGATAGTTTCACTCCACTTACGGGTATGTTTTGTATGTGGGGTATGATGGTGAACTGTTTCTTTGGTGGTGTAGGCGTTGGCTTTTTAAACTTCTACATTTTTGTGATCATCGCCGTCTTTATTGGAGGACTGATGGTTGGACGAACCCCCGAGTTCTTAGGAAAGAAACTCGAAGCAAAAGAAACCAAGATCGCGACCATCATCGCGTTACTGCATATATTCCTGGCATTGGGCGGCACAGCACTGGCGTGCCATATATATAATACACGACCGGATCTGGCTTCAGGATGGTTGAATAACCCGGGTTATCATGGCTTCTCAGAAATGTTGTACGAATATTTCTCTGCATCTGCCAATAACGGATCCGAATTCGCAGGCTTGAGCGCTAATGTTCCTTTCTGGAATATCACAGATGGCGTGATCATGTTGATAGGAAGATACCTGCCGATCATCGGACCATTAGCCATCGCAGGTATAATGGCGAATAAAAAATATGTACCTGAAAGTGCAGGAACATTAAAAACAGATACGAGCACATTCGGCATATTGGTATTAGCCGTGATATTCATTATTGCAGCGTTATCATTCTTCCCGGCACTGGTATTAGGACCGGTCGCAGAGTTCTTTAAAATGATATAATGCACGAGTGACCAATAAAAAAATAAAGTAAAAATTCAAAAGAATTATATGGCCAGAAATAAATCATCCAACACGCTCTTCGAAGCATCTTTAGTAAAGGAAGCTTTAAAGCATTCGTTTGTGAAATTGAATCCGCGTATCATGTTCCGCAACCCGGTGATGTTTACAGTGGAAGTAGGAACTGCTATCATGCTGATAGTATGCATTTGGATATTAAACGGAAATAATACGCAGGGAAGTTTTGCTTACAACTTCACGATATTTATTGTCCTCTTTTTAACCTTACTCTTTGCCAATTTTGCAGAAGCCATCGCGGAAGCAAGAGGTAAAGCACAGGCAGATAGTTTAAGAAAAACAAGAGAAGAAACACCTGCTAAAAAGATCGTAGCCGTGGGTGATATGTATGTGAACGAAGTACAGATCGTTCCTTCTTCACAATTACAAAAAGGAGACATCTTTCTTTGTGAAACAGGCGACATGATCCCAATGGATGGTGAAATAATCTGGGGTATCGCTACCATTGATGAAAGTGCTATTACCGGTGAAAGTGCCCCTGTGATAAGAGAATCGGGTGGCGATAAATCATCCGTAACCGGTGGTACAAAAGTATTGAGCGATAAGATAAAAGTAAAAGTAACTACAGAACCGGGCGAAAGCTTCCTGGATAAAATGATCGCATTGGTAGAAGGTGCATCCAGACAAAAAACACCGAATGAAATTGCGTTGACAATTTTGTTGGCGGGTTTCACCATCATCTTTATCATCGTATGTGTTACCTTAAAACCATTTGGTGATTATGCGAGCACTCCTATCACTATCGCAGCATTCATCTCTTTATTTGTTTGTTTGATACCAACAACCATTGGCGGTTTATTATCTGCTATTGGTATCGCTGGTATGGATAGAGCTTTAAGAGCAAATGTTATTACTAAAAGCGGTAAAGCTGTTGAAACAGCCGGTGACCTGGATACATTGTTATTGGATAAAACAGGAACGATCACCATTGGTAACAGAAAGGCTACCAATTTTTGGCCGGCCAATAATGTAGATGAAAAAGATTTCATCGATGCATGTGTATTATCATCTTTAGCAGATGAAACACCGGAAGGAAAATCCATCATCGAATTATCCGGCTTAAATGTTACTTCATTTAATACTACCGATGCCGCATTCATCGACTTCACTGCCGAAACAAGAAGTAGTGGTATCGATCTTCCAAATGGCTTAAAGATCCGTAAAGGCGCTACTGATTCTATTAGAAATATGGTAACAAAAGCCGGCAATCATTTTCCTGAAGAAACAGCCGGCAGAGTAAAAGTAATTGCTACCAATGGTGGTACACCACTAGTAGTGAGTCAGAATAACCAGGTATTGGGTGTTATAGAATTACAGGATATCATCAAACCCGGCATACAAGAACGTTTCCAACGTTTGCGCATGATGGGTATCAAGACAGTTATGGTAACCGGTGATAATCCGCTTACTGCAAAATTCATTGCTGAAAAAGCAGGTGTGGATGATTTTATCGCCGAAGCAAAGCCTGAAGACAAAATGAATTATATCAGAAAAGAACAGTTCGGTGGTAAGCTTGTTGCGATGATGGGTGATGGCACGAACGATGCGCCTGCATTGGCACAGGCAGATGTTGGTGTAGCGATGAACAGTGGTACACAAGCTGCGAAAGAAGCCGGTAATATGGTTGATTTGGATAACGATCCAACCAAATTGATCGAGATCGTTGAAATAGGAAAACAATTATTGATGACAAGAGGAACATTGACAACATTCAGTATTGCGAATGATGTGGCAAAATATTTTGCGATCGTTCCGGCATTATTCATTGTTGCGATCCCCGCTTTACAAGGGTTGAACATCATGCATTTGCATAGTCCGGAAAGCGCGATCTTATCAGCGGTAATTTTTAACGCCATCATCATTCCATTATTAATACCACTCGCATTAAAAGGGGTTGCTTATAAACCAATTGGTGCAAGTGCATTGTTGAGAAGGAACATGTTTATTTATGGATTGGGCGGGATCATTGTTCCTTTCATCGGGATAAAACTGATAGATATGGTGGTATCGTTATGGTTCTAATCGTGAGACGTGAAAAGTGAAACGATAAAATAAGAGTCTGCTATTTCACGTCTGACGTTTGACCTTTGACGCTTAACATTCTAAAAAATTAAAACACTAAATATGAAACACATTCTTCCCGCATTAAGATTAACGCTGGTATCGGTCTTTTTCTTTTGTGTGGTATATACATTATTGATCTGGGTAATTGCGCAAGCTGCTCCAAATAAAGGTGGCGGCGAAACCGTTACAGTAAATGGCAAAGTAGTAGGCTTCGCATTAGAAGGACAAAACTTTACAAAGGATAATTATTTCTGGAGCCGCCCGTCAAAAGCAGGCAATGGTTATGATGCAACCAGCGGTAGCGGTAGTAACAAAGGACCTTCCAATCCGGATTACCTGGCTGATGTACAGGCACATATCGATTCATTCCTCGTACATAACCCAACTGTAAAAAAAGAAGATGTTCCTTCTGATCTGGTAACATATTCTGCCAGCGGTTTAGATCCGGACATCTCACCTGCTGCGGCATATGTACAGGTCGCAAGAATTGCAAAGGCCAGAAATATACGCGAAGACAAATTGAATGGATTAGTGGAAACCCATATCGATAAACCATTAATGGGTCTTTTTGGAACAGAAAAGGTCAATGTGCTGCAATTGAATATTGCGCTCGACAATTTAAAATAACCTCAAACGAGCTTTGGTTTTGGGTCTTTATAGTTCGCAGCCCTTCTCTGTGGTGGAGAAGGGTTTTTTATAGAAGATTATATGAGTAAATTTGAGTAATGAAGTTCGGCACCAACAATAAAAACAAGTAATGGACGACAAAGATAAAGATGAGAATGTTGAACATTTTTTAGACCTTATCCGTAAATCACGCCGCGGAAAGTTTAAAATATACATTGGTATGAGTGCCGGTGTAGGAAAAACTTTTCGCATGCTACAGGAGGCACAGACCTTGTTACGCAATGGTGTAGATGTAAAAGTGGCTTATATCGAAACGCATAATCGAAAAGAGACACATGATCTGATAGAAGGATTACCGGTTATCCCAAGAAGAAAATTATTTTATAAAGGAAAAGAATTAGAGGAATTAGATGTACAGGCAGTATTGAATTTACATCCGGAAGTAGTATTGGTAGATGAACTGGCGCATACCAATATTGAAGGCAGTAAGAATGAAAAACGCTGGCAGGATGTAATGGATATCTTAGATGCCGGCATTAACGTGATCAGCGCAGTAAATATTCAACATATTGAAAGCTTGAATGGCGAAGTAAAAAAGATAACCGGTATCGATGTTGCAGAACGTGTACCCGATATTGTTTTGAAACAGGCAGATGAAGTAGTGAATATTGATCTTACCGCAGATGAATTAATAACACGCTTAAGAGAAGGAAAGATATACAGTCCCGATAAAATTCCGATCGCCTTAAAGAATTTTTTCCAGGGAGAACGTATACTTCAACTGCGGGAACTTGCATTGAAGGAAGTAGCTTCTCAGGTTGAAAGAAAGATCGAATCAGAATTACCCCGTAGTGCGCATTTAAAAACAGAACGCTTCCTGGCATGCATGAGCAGCAACCACGAGATCGCTAAGAAAGTGATCCGTAAAACAGCCAGGTTGGCATCGTATTATAATTCTAACTGGTTTGTATTATATGTTCAAACACCGGATGAGGCCGGTGATAAGATCGGGTTGGCAGCACAGCGACACCTGATCAATAATTTTAAACTGGTAACAGAATTGGGGGCAGAACTAATAAAAGTAAAACATACAAATATTGCGAAGGCAATTATTGAAACAACAGAAGCACATCAGATAACCACTATCTGCATCGGCAAGCCCCACCTGAGTTTATTTAATATTATTATGAGTACGGCAGTATTTAATCAATTGCTCAATAAATTATCTGCGGCAGATATTGATCTTGTAATTTTATCATGATATGAGACTGAAAACTAAATTAACACTCGCATTACTCTTCTTATTCCTGGTGATACTCACCTTTGGAATACTGAGCCTGTTCTATATAAAAAAATTAAGTGCCGAAGCGGATAAGATATTAAAGAATAACTACGTCACGTTGGTGTACGACAATAACATGATCAAATACCTGGATCAATTGCCGGAAGATCCTGCCGCTTACACCGCATTTGAAAAAACATTACAACAACAGGAAAAGAATATTACCGAACCTGGGGAAATGGATGCCACCCTGCGTCTTCGTAAAAATTTTGATGCGCTAAAAGGAAAAATATCAGATACGGCTAATTATAAGATCATTCGTGAAGCGATACAGCAGATCAATGAATTGAACCAAAATGCCATCCTTCGAAAAAATGCCTTCGCACATCAAACCGCTGAAGACGCCAGTGTATGGTTAACCGTTATTTTTGTAATACTGACATTGATCGCTTTTACATTGGTCGTAAATTTTCCCGGAGTGATCGCCGAACCGATCAGGATATTATCCGAAGGTATCACTGCCGTTGCCAATAAACATTATGAAAAACGTATCCATCTCGAACAAAAAGATGAGTTTGGTGAACTGGCCGCAGCCTTCAATACCATGGCCGAAAAACTGGACGAATATGAGAATAGCAATCTCGCACAATTAAAATTTGAAAAAACGCGCATTGAAACTATCATCAATCAAATGAAAGATGGAATTGTTGGTTTGGATGATAAGAACAAGATATTATTCTTAAATAAGGTGGCGGAGAAAATATTGGGATTAAGAGAATTTGAGATCCTAAACAAATACGCTCCTGATATAGCGATAAAGAACGACCTCATGAGAGCATTGTTACAGGAAGATGCCAACAGGCGTGAACTGAAGATCTATGCAGATAATAAAGAAAGTTATTTCAGTAAAGATATTCTCACTGTAAGTGATAATAATACCATAATCGGTAAAGTGATCGTATTGAGGAACGTTACCCCTTTTCATGAATTGAATGAAGCAAAGACCAATTTTATTGCAACCGTTTCGCATGAATTGAAAACACCTATATCTTCTATTAAGATGAGTGCCAGATTATTGACCGATGATCGCACCGGCTCATTGAACAATGAACAAAAAGAATTGATCGGCAGCGTACGCGAAGATGCCGATCGTTTATTAAAGATCACCGGCGAGCTATTGAATATGACGCAGGTAGAAACGGGTAATATCCAATTAAAATTAAAGAACACCAATCCATTGAACATATTGGAACAGGCGATCTCGGCTGTGCGATTCCAGGCACAACAAAAAAATATTGAATTAAAAACGGATGCTGCAGATGCACTTCCTGCTATCAACGTAGATGCAGAAAAAACAACCTGGGTATTGATCAATTTTTTAACCAATGCCATTAAATATTCACCTGCTTCTTCCGAGATAGAGATCAGTATTGCTCAAAAGAACGACAGTACAGAATTCAGTGTAACCGACCATGGCAAAGGGATCGACCGCAAATATCTTCCGAGGATATTTGATCGTTATTTTAAAGTACCGGGAACAGATGAAAGAAGCGGCACAGGCCTTGGTCTTTCAATATCCAAAGAGTTTATTGAAGCACAGGGCGGCACTATCTGGGTACAAAGCACTCCCGAAAAAGGAAGCGTATTTGGTTTTGCATTTAACAATTGATATATCATACTGCTTACTTTTGCAATATGAGGATAGCAGTCAATGCAACATTTTTGGAAAGCGACAATACAGAAGTGTTCCGTTTTATACAGGAATGCTTTAAACGGATCGCTGTTCTATATCCTAATAGTGAGTTTTTCTTTATTGGCACTGAACTATCGGAAAATTTACCGAATGTAAAACCACTAGCATTACGTCCTCCTTCTAAAATTAGTTTACGTCGAAAGTTTTGGTACAACCGTACATTACCCAACGCATTAAAGAAACAACAGATAGATCTTATCATTCAGGCAGACAAAACCTGTTCCTTAAAAACAGATATTCCGCAACTATTATTAATATCCTATCTCCCGTTAAAGCTTAACTGGCAGGATAAAAAGATATTTCAGCGATCACTGGAGAAAGCGACCAGGATAATTGTTCCTTCTTCTTACCTGCAAAAAAAATTATCCGAAAAATATGCAGTTAGCGAAGAGAATATGACAGTGATCCATCCCGGCGCATGTGAAGTACAGTTGGCGGATCATGAAAAGCATAATGTTAAACAACAATATACCGGTGGCAAAGAATATTTCTTATACGCGGGCCATTCACTTTCTTTAACGGGATACACCAATTTATTAAAAGCGTTCTCCCTTTTTAAAACCCGGCAGAAGAGTAATATGCCCTTGTTGATCCTTACAAAAACGAGGGCCGACATGAAAGTACCCGAAGAAAGTATCAAAACGTATAAATACAGGGATGAGATCAAACTCGTGATAGGACTTTCTGAAACAGAAACAAATGCGATCATGGCAGCCGCTTATGCATTTGTATATCCAAGTTTTTACGAGAACTCCGGCATACAGGTGATACAGGCAATGAAATGCGGCGCACCGGTCATCGTATCTTCTTTGGAAGTTTTGCAGGAGATCTGCGGAGATGCCGCATTGTATATGTCGCCGGAGTCTCCGGAAGATATATCTGAGCGAATGATGTTGCTTTACAAAGACGAGCGTTCCCGATCAACATTAATAAGAAGAGGACTAAAACGCGTGGAATCTTATAACTGGAATCAAATAGCAAAGGACTTATGGTTGGCCATCCTTCATGCAGCTAAATCGTAAACACACTATCTTTGCCATCCGGTAACGATCGTATCAAATCACCTTATTATTAAGCACTAATTATGAATCAATCAACCATAAAAATTGATGTTTTACTGGATCCGGATAAGATCCCGCAACAAATAAACTGGTCGGCCACCGACAGCTCTACCGCAACCGCTCAAAAAGCAAAAGCAATGTGTATCGCTTTTTGGGATGGTGCCGATAAAACAGCCATGCGCATTGATCTTTGGACAAAAGATATGATGGTAGATGAGATGGCAGATTTTTATTATCAGATGTTCATGACAATGGCAGACACATTTAAAAGAGCAACCCAGCAAGAAGAGATCGCCGGGGACATGAAAAAATTTGCCAAAGAATTTTTGAACAAATTCAAAGAAGCACAACTAAAAGAACAACAATAAATCAGGACGTGAGAAGAAGATTCTATTTTCACGTCTTTCGTTTGACGTTTCACGTTCACTTATAATTTAAAACTATTCAATATGAGTTTAGAACAGCAAATAATGACGGAAATGAAGGAAGCCATGAAAGCCAAGAACGAAGGGCTTTTACGTGGATTAAGGGCCATTAAAGCAGAGATCATCAAAGCAAAAACAGAACCAGGTGCCGGTGGAGAGATCAATGAAGAAACAGAACAGAAGTTTTTACAAAAGATGATGAAACAACGCAAAGACTCTCTGGAGATCTTTGAAAAGCAAGGACGTGAAGATCTTGCTGTAAAAGAAAGAGAAGAGATCGCCGTAATAGAAAAATTTCTTCCAAAACAATTGGATGCTGCAGCATTAAAAGAAATAGTAGCAAAGATCATTGCCCAAACAGGAGCCACCTCTGCTGCTGATATGGGCAAAGTAATGGGTGTTGCCAGTAAACAATTAGCAGGACAAGCAGATGGAAAATCCATTAGCGCTGTTGTAAAAGAATTGCTTTCAAAGTAAAAATATAAAAGTCAAAACAAAGAAGTTGGCAGAGACCCATTATTTTTTGCTTTTGACTTTTTAGTTTTAAATCATCCGATGATAATTGATATCACCTTTGCCATTCTCATTGCACTAGCCTGTTTTAAAGGCTATAAAAAAGGATTGATCGTCGCCCTGTTCTCTTTTTTCGGATTGGTGATCGGGTTGGCAGCAGCCTTAAAGTTGTCGGCCGTTGTTGCAGATCATTTAAAGAACAGTGTAAATGTTTCTGCCAAATGGCTACCCTTTCTTTCTTTCATTTTGGTGTTTATAATAGTAGTATTACTGGTACGCCTGGGTGCAAAACTCATAGAAAAAACACTTGAAGCGGCTTTATTGGGATGGGCCAACAGGCTGGGTGGCATCTTACTCTATGCCTTCGTTTACACGATCATACTAAGCATCTTTTTGTTTTACGCTGAAAAAATAAATTTGCTGAAAGCTGCCACCATAAAGGATTCCATCTGCTATTCTTTTATAGAACCCTGGGGACCAACGTTCATTGAATGGTTTGGGAAACTCATCCCGGCATTTAAAGACATATTCTCCCAGTTGGAAAATTTCTTTGCCTCCTTTCACCAAAAACCGCTTTCCTGAAAACAGGACCGCTAGTCCATCAAAAACGAAGACTTACCTCTGTAAAATCTTTTTTCGTAACTTTATAAAAATAACACTCACATAACTTTAGATAAGATAATTTTGCAAACTGCAAATAATTATCTAGTATCTAATTGATAGTCATCAGCATATAAAATGGGCTACGAAATATACCAAGACGGTAAGTTTAAATACATAGAAGTTGGACAAGGCGAACCGCTAATGCTTTTGCATGGGTTGTTTGGTGCGCTCAGTAATTTTCAGGACCTCATTGATCATTTTAAGCAATCCTATAAAGTGATCGTACCCATCCTTCCTTTATTGGAAATGGACCTGCTGCATACTTCCGTTGGCGGCTTGCAAAAATTTGTACAAAGATTTGTTGAACACCGTAATTATAATAATATACACCTGTTAGGTAATTCTTTAGGCGGCCATGTAGCGTTGGTATATATATTAAAACATCCTGAACGCGTTAAATCATTGACCCTTACCGGAAGTTCAGGCTTGTTCGAAAGCGGAATGGGTGATACCTATCCTAAGCGCGGTGATAAAGAATACATCCGTAAAAAAACGGCACTCACCTTTTATGATCCTTCATTGGCAACGGAGGAACTAGTGAACGAGGTATTTGAAATAACCAACAACCGTTTAAAAGTTATTAAAATAATTGCGCTGGCAAAGAGCGCTATTCGCAATAACCTTGGAGAAGAATTAGCACAAATAAAACAGCCTGTTTGTCTTATTTGGGGCAATAATGATTCCATTACTCCACCATTTGTTGCAGAAGAATTCCATCGCCTGATCCCCAACAGCGAACTGCATTTTATTGATAAATGCGGGCACGCCCCGATGATGGAAGTGCCCGGCGAGTTCAATAACGTATTGGACAATTTCCTGGCAAAACTCAATACTTCCGTAGCAGAAACAGTATAGCAACAAGCCACCCTAAGAATCTTTTTACAACTAACTTGCCTTTCTGTTTCCGGAAAGGAATATATTTACTACAAAATCAACCCACATGCTCGCAGGAGAATTGATCAATCATGAAGTTCCACAGTTACAGTTAAAAGATACTGTTGGCAAGGCATTGCAATTGATCAATGATTTTAAAGTATCGCACCTTCCCGTTGTATCCGGCAAACAATATTTAGGATTGATCAGTGAAGATGACCTGCTGGATACGGATGCAACGAAATCATCCATCGAAGCACTACAGGAAAAGTTCATTACTGCAGTGATCGAAGAACACCAGTATTTTTTGAATGCGGTAAGCTTTGTCAACCAGATGGAAACTACCATCGTACCTGTGGTGAATAAAGAAAAAGAGTTGCTCGGCGTTATCACAACAACCGATCTGTTAAAAGCACTGGGTAATTTTTCCGGCGCCAATGAAATAGGCGGCATTGTTGTATTGGAAATGAAACGTTCACAATTTTCCATATCTGAAATAAGTCGCCTTGTTGAAAGCAACGACGCCACTATATTACACCTCAATACAACAGTGAATACAGAAACCGGATTATTGACCGTAACACTGCATCTTAACAAAAGAGAGATCGCTTCCGTGATCGCTACTTTCCATCGCTACGAATACGATGTTGTTTACTCTCATGGAGAAGAAAATTTTGAAACAGATATTCAAAATAACTTCCGTCACCTGATGAATTACCTGCACATTTAAGGGCCACAATTCCCGTATTGACTGCCATTTACGCAAAACAGAGTACTTTTGCATATATAAGATATACTATCCGATTAGTATATCCGTTAATAATGTTTTATGCGAATAGCCATTTATAGCAGAGGTATAGAGAACAATCAGCAAAAGGATATGGAGTTATTGCTGAAAGAACTGGACTCTCACAAAGTAGAAACTGTTTTCTTCCAGGATTTTTTTAATAAATTCTATTCTTCTATTGATATCAAAGGAAAGTACACCACTTTCAGCACTTCGGCCGACCTGGATGATACCATCGACTGCATCATTAGTTTAGGTGGAGATGGTACCCTACTCGATACCGTTAGTTTGGTAAAAGATAAAGGCATCCCGGTATTGGGGGTGAATTACGGACGATTAGGATTTTTGGCAAATATTGGTAAAGAAGAATTGCATTCTGCCGTAGAGGCCCTGGTAAAACGTACTTATGTTTTAGACAAACGTACATTGATCCACCTCGATGCGAATATTCCTTTGTTCGGTGATGTTCCCTATGCATTGAATGAATTCTCTTTACAAAAAAAGGATTCATCCTCGATGATAAAAATTCACACCTATTTGAACGGTGAATTTTTAAATACTTATTGGGCAGATGGCTTGATCGTTGCTACACCAACAGGCTCTACGGGTTATTCGTTGAGTTGTAACGGACCAGTTGTTTTTCCGGATAGCAGCACGTTTGTGATCACGCCGATCGCGCCACACAATTTAAATATCCGCCCGATCATTGTTCCGGACAATAATATCATTTCGTTTGAGGTAGAGGGCCGAACAGATAGTTTCATTTGTACATTGGATAGTCGTCGTCATGTTGTTCCTAAAGAAGTTCAATTGGCGGTAAAGAAAGAAACATTCTCTATCAATCTTATTCGTTTGAATGAAAATAATTTCCTGCAAACCTTGCGCAACAAGCTTTCGTGGGGATTTGATAAAAGAAATTAATTACTCCTGCTTTCTGTTATTTAAAAGTTAAAGCCTTTATGATTTCATCTTTACGCTAATAACAAAACGACTTATCCGTTTTTGTAAAAAACAATTCTTTATTTTGTAATTATGAAGAAGGCAGTCTTTATCATTCTTTTTTCAACCGTTTTAGTTGCACAAACAGCCTTGGCACAATTTGGTATTTTCCAACAAGGCGAAATCGGACTAACGGTAGGTGCTGCCAATTATTTTGGAGATCTGAATACCAATGCCGACCTCACGCATCCAAAGATCGCCATCGGTGCTTATATCTTAAAACAATACAATCCATACCTCGACGTGCGCGTAAATGTCCATTTTGCACAACTTGGATACAGTGATACATATAGTAACAACTTCTTCCAAAAAACAAGAAACCTGAGTTTTGATACAAACATTTTAGAATTCGCCATCCAGGGTGATTTCAATTTTTTCAAATTTGAACCGGCAGAAGTGGAACATGCATTTACGCCTTTTGTAACGATCGGAGCCGGCGTATTTACTTATAACCCATACACTTACTTCAACGGAGAAAAAGTTTACTTACGCCCGCTTGGTACGGAGGGGCAAAATGCCGGATATGTTGGTCCCGACGGAAAAAAGCGTACACCATATGGTAGTACGGCATTCTGCTTCCCTATTGGTTTTGGCATAAAATACTGTGTAAACACTTCTTTAAATGTTACTTTCCAGGTGACGCAACGGCTTACTACCACTGATTATATTGATGATGTAAGCACTACTTATGCAGATCAAAACCAGGTCACTGGAAGCTTTCCGGCCACGCCGGGCGGCCCTTCCACCGCTTTTGTTTTGCAGGACCGCAGCTTGACACATATAGCCAGAACCGGCATGCAAAGAGGCTGGAGCAGTCAAAAAGATCAATACATAATCGCGGAAATAGGTATCTCTTTCAATTTAAGGAGCTACGATTGCCCCGAAAATCCATAGATCGGGGTAAATACCCGAAAACCCCTTTCTTTACAAGCTTTATTCAACGCCATTTATACGGTCAAATTTCACTACTTTTGCTGCCCTAAGTCAGGCCATTAGCGCCTGACTAATGATTTAAGGATTACATGAGTTTAAAGGACAGCATAAATACAAACCAACTTCCCTCGCATATTGCCATCATAATGGATGGCAACGGACGTTGGGCAAAAGAAAAAGGGCAAGACCGTTTGTATGGTCATATGCACGGCGTGCAAAGCGTTCGCGATATTGTAGAAGGTGCTGCTGAATTGGGCATTCAATACCTTACTCTTTATGCATTTAGTACCGAGAACTGGGACAGGCCCGCTTATGAAGTTGCCGGCTTAATGGAGTTATTGGCAGATACTATCCGAAAGGAAGTTCCAACATTAAATAAAAATAACATACGCCTGCACGTTATAGGCGACGTGGAGATGCTGCCGGATAGTGCACGCACCGGGTTGAAAGAAGCATTGCAGGACACTTCACACAATACCGGTTTAAACCTTGTAATGGCATTAAGTTATAGCAGCAGATGGGAATTGACCAATGCTGTTAAAAAAATAGCGGCGGATGTTAAGAACGGTACATTACAACCGGATGATATTTCACAGGAAATATTTCAACAATACCTTTCTACCAAAGATTTTCCTGATCCTGAATTAATGATACGCACCAGTGGTGAACATCGTATAAGCAATTTTTTATTATATCAATTAGCTTATGCCGAATTATATTTTACCGATGTTCGCTGGCCGGATTTCAGAAAAGAAAATTTATATGAGGCGATCGCTGATTATCAAAACAGGGAAAGACGTTTTGGTAAAACAAGTGAACAGATAAACAAAGAAACAACGAGCAATCATTGAACCGGAGCGGGTTTCCCGTGATAAGGGAAATAAGCACAGGTTCATTTAACAAATAGTTTTCATAAATGCAAGTAATTTGCCGACTGTAAAAAACCAATTGATGCGCAGGAGTTACCAGACCTTCTTTTTTATTGCTATACTAATACTCAAAAGCGCATCAGCAATTGCCCAAAACGATACTTCAGGTACCGGAGACCTTACTCATATACTGGATACGAAAGTTCCCAAACAATATACCATTGCCGCCATCAATGTTACGGGAGTAAAATCTTTTGATAAAAATTTATTGATCTCCATATCCGGACTTGCCGTTGGAGACAAGATACAGATCCCGGGAACGGATGCTATCAATAAAGCGATCACCAAACTTTGGAAACAGAACATCATTTCTGATGTACAGATATACTTTACCAAATTAGAAGGGACCGATCTTACCCTGCAAATAGATGTAACAGAACGCCCGCGTTTAGCTGATTTTAAATTTGAAGGCGTTAAAAAAGGAGATGCGGACGATCTTAAGAACAAAGTTGGCTTAGTGAAAGATCACGTGATAACGGAAAACATGAAACAGAATGCAGTGATCGTGATCCGTAAATATTATACCGAAAAAGGGTTTCGAAATGTTACCGTTTCCATTAAAGAAGATACCGTTACCACAATTGCCAATGCCGAAATGCTAACCTTTAAAATTGATAAAGGCAATAAAGTAAAGATCAATTCGATCAATTTTTCGGACAACTATAACGTTAAATCATCTACGCTTAAAAAGCAGATGAAGGATACAAAGGAAATGACCCGGTTCACCCTGTATCCTCCAAAAGTTAATAATCCGTTTGGCGATAGCTCTACCGCACTTACGTTTAAACAATACCTGGATGAAATGGGTTTCTTAACCATCTCCAAAACGAAAGAATTTGTTGATCCTTATTTTCGCTTTAAGTTATTCAGCGGTTCTAAATTCAATCAGGACAAATACAATGATGACAGAGATAAAATATTAGATTATTACAATACACAAGGTTACCGCGATGCAGTAATTACCGACACTGCTTCAAGTACTAATACGGAAGGAAATGTTGATCTCTTCTTAAAAATGAACGAAGGGAAACAATATTATTTCGGTAACATAACCTGGAAAGGGAATACCAAGTACACCGATTCATTACTCAGCCTTTTATTAAACATCAATAAAGGAGATATTTATAATGCCGCGCTGTTGAATCAACGATTGGGAAAAGAATTGTCTGCAGAAGGTGGAGATATCAGCAGTTTATATATGGATGACGGATATCTTTTCTTTCACGTTGATCCCGTGGAAGTGGCTGTGTATAGCGATACCATCGACTTTGAAATACGCATGCAGGAAGGACCCCAGGCTACGATCGGAAAAGTGGATATAGTTGGTAATGAAAAAACGAAGGACTATGTGATCCGCAGAGAATTGAGAACTGTGCCAGGTGAAAAATTCAGTCGTGCTGATCTGATCCGTACACAAAGAGAATTGTCTCAATTAGGTTTCTTCGATCCTGAAAAAGTAACACCGAATGTTGTTCCAAATGCAGATAACGGTACCGTTGATATTACCTGGAGTGTCGCAGAGAAATCGAGCGATCAGTTAGAGCTCTCGGCCGGCTGGGGCGGTGGGATCGGGCTAACAGGTACACTGGGTGTAACCTTCAACAATTTTTCACTGAAGAACGTCTTTGATAAAAAAACATGGGATCCATTGCCATCCGGCGACGGACAGAAATTAAGTGCGCGAATTCAATCCAATGGAACGGCTTATCGCTCTTATAATTTCTCTTTCACAGAACCATGGCTTGGTGGCAAACGACGTAACCCGTTTACCGTAAGTTTATACAATACAAAATACTCTAACTCATATAATAGTTTTGGCGGGTTTTGCAGCGCTTGCGCAGATACTTCTTATATCAGAATATTAGGTGCAAGTGTTTCTATAGGAAAACAATTGAAATGGCCGGATGATTATTTCTCACTGATGTACTCCTTAAGCTATCAAAATTATTTGCTGAGGAATTATGCGAATATCTTTAAAGGACTTTCTAACGGAACCTCTTCCAACATAAGTTTTAAAATTACGTTGGCAAGAAGCTCTACCGGCGGTAATCCTATTTTCCCAACAAGTGGTTCCAATTTCTTTGCAAGCACTCAGTTCACACTACCCTATTCTTTGATGGGGATCACTAACCCCGCAAGCAATCCTTATCAGCTGGTAGAATTTCATAAATGGAGATTTGACGGCGACTACTATATACCGTTAGGTGCAGGACATGGAGAAGATAAGAGCCAAAAATTTGTATTGCGCTTTGCCGCTAAATTCGGTTATATCGGACGCTATAATAAGAACCTGCAGATATCTCCGTTCGAACGTTTCCAGGTGGGTGATGCGGGTTTAAGTAACACCTTCGCCTTGTTAGGATACGATATCATTTCACAAAGAGGTTATCCCGTATATTCTTCCTCAAATCCTAAAGTAAACCCGGATAATACAACTCCTTCCGAATTTTTTACGATATTTAACAAGTACACGATGGAACTGAGGTACCCGTTCAGTACCAGTCAGAGTGCAACTATTTACGGACTTGGTTTCTTTGAAGCAGCAAATGGCTGGTATGATTTTAATAGCTATGAACCATTCAAATTGCGTCGTTCTGTAGGAGTAGGTATGCGTTTCTTCTTACCTATGTTTGGATTGTTAGGATTTGATTATGGCATCGGGTTAGATCGTTTAGAACCAGGGCAACCACTGAGCACCGGTGCAAAATTCACTTTCATGTTAGGGCAGGAACCAGAATAAAGCATTGTTAACCGGTAAACTATAATTATGAAAAAAATAGCACTGTTGATCGTTGTTGTTTTATCATTTGCAGCAGTTGCCAATGCACAGCGTTATGCTATCATCGATAGTAAGTATATACTGCAAAAAATTCCGGAGTACCAGGATGCACAAAAAAAACTGGATTCTTTCAGTGTGGTGTGGCAAAAACAGATCGACCAAAAACAGATCGAACTGGATAAATTACAAAAAGATTATGATGCCGAGTCCGTGATGTTAAGCGACGATCTTAAAAAGAAAAGAGAGGACGAAATATTCAACCGGCAGAAAGAAATAAGGGATCTGGAAACAGAACGGTTTGGTTATCAGGGAGAGCTGTTCAAAAAAAGACAGGAGCTCATAAAACCAATACAAGACAGGGTTTATAACGCTATTCAAAAATTAGCAGTGGAAAGATCTTATGACTTTATTTTAGATAAAAGTGAAGGAATTACC
>Ga0206889_1014_pt1 | contig 42331 bp, 33 predicted proteins | sample Alteio_BWOrgHeat_57_FD_153245 | JGI IMG/M metagenome (GOLD analysis project Ga0206889, IMG submission 153245) | Enriched cells from forest soil in Barre Woods Harvard Forest LTER site, Petersham, Massachusetts, United States - Alteio_BWOrgHeat_Nextera5 ... | reverse complement strand
TTTACCACGCAAGAAAAACTCAAAAAAGAACTCAATCTTGAGTGGGATCAGATTTCACCGCGCCTACAAAAACTGATACAAAAAAATCTGGTTACACAAAAAGGAAATCTTTTTCATCTTCATCTGGAAAATCCGAAGATGACTGTCCCCCCCGGAACAAAAATCACTCAACCGATCGTCAATCAGCCCTATAATTTTGCTGCAAGAATTGGCCGTAAATTTTCTAAAAATCAAATCGAAAAAATTGCCAAAGCCGCTTTCGGTCAGGACTTTACCATCCGTTCTATGTGTGAAGTCTCTTTACCTGTACATGTGATAGAGGTGCTGAATCCCGATAATTCCGTACAGACAACATGGTGGAATGCTCTGACAGGGGAACGTATCGACAACAAAGGATTTCCCGGACTCTAAGCAAATTTCGATTGATAGGCGGTCCTATCCATCAGCTTATTCACCTCTTCCGGATTTTTAAGCTTTATTTTGAAGAGCCATCCGTCTGTTTCGGATGAATTATTGACTAATTCAGGAGCGTCTTCCAAAGTCCTGTTCACCTCAATAATTTTTCCGGCTACGGGAGAATAGACATCCGCAGCAGCTTTTGTCGACTCAAGAACTGCGGCTTCATCCCCTGAATTCACCTCTTTTCCAACAATCGGAAGCTCTACATAGACGATGTCTCCCAGCTCTTTTTGTGCGTAAGCCGTGACTCCTACAGTCCCTATACCTTCAGAGACTACAATCCATTCATGCGATTCTGTAAATTTCATACGATCTCCTTATGCTTTTCGGGATGATAAAAAGGAATTTTTGTAATGCGGGCTTTTTTAAAATCGTTTCGGATTTTTATATGCACGATATCATCGACTGCTAACTTTTCGGTAGCGACGATCAATGCGATAGACTTATGTAAGGTCGGAGAATTTGTTCCGGAGGTGACATAACCGATCCATTGATCCGAAGAAAACACTTCATATCCTTCGCGGGCAATTCCCGGATCTTCCAAAATGACTCCGTAAGCATACAGCTTAACGGGCGAATTTTCTAATGCTAACAGAGCTTCTTTTCCGAGAAAGTCTTCTTTATCGAACTTAACGGTCCAAGCTGACACACTTTCATTCGGAGGAATATCAGCACTGAGTTCATGAGAGTACAAAGCATATCCCATTTCAAGCCTAAGAGTATCTCTTGCTCCTAAACCGACAGGTTGAATACCGAATGTTTCTCCCGCTGCAAGGATACGACTCCATAATTCCGGAATGACGGCAAGCGGGGCAATGATCTCTACCCCTTTTTCTCCGGTATAGCCTGTATGGGAAATGATGATTTCTTTTCCGGAGAACTCCGATTTTATAAAACGAAAGGGTTTTAATCCGTCGGCCTCGGGAAAGAGTCCGCGCAATATAGGAAAAGTTTCCGGTCCCTGTAAAGCTAAAATTCCGCAATCATCGTAATGATCTTTTACCGAAACCCGGTACTTTTTTGCATATTCCAAGAGATGAGCTAAATCTTTATCGCGATTCCCCGCATTGACGATAAGAAAAAAATGTTCCGTATCCTCTTTAAAAATAAGCACATCGTCAATAGAGCCTCCGGATTTAGCTGCGAGAACGGTATAAACGGAAGAATTATTTTTTTTGCCGGAAATTTCATTGACCGCAAGATAATCGAGAAATTTTTCCGCCTCCTCTCCTTCTACAGTGATATATCCCATGTGAGATACATCAAAAAGTCCGGCCTTCGTACGAACAATCTGATGCTCTTGTATAATTCCTGTATAATAAAGAGGCATGGACCAACCGTTAAAATCCACCAATTTCCCGCCGAGGCGGCAATGCTCTTCATATAAAACGGTTTTCATCTGACCAACCTAAAACTTGCCCACAAAGAAGGTTGCTCTTCAATACGAAACTCTTCAGTCAGAGCACTTAAATGTTGCGGAGATTCTCCCGCACGATTGATTCTATAGCTGAATCCTATCCGGTCAAATTGTCCCGGATCATATCCGGACAGACACTCGGAAGGAATAAAAATATTCATTTCGTATCCGTCTTTCTTCATGACCGTTTCATTTTTCAAAAGGGTCGGATCACAAAGAGGATGCTTTTCTTCTGAACGGAAGCGGGTAATTTCTCCCGCAAGATGTCCGTTTATCGCCTCAGGCAAAAAAAAGAACCGATGGCAAAATCGTGTATTGAATCCCGAAGTTTTCACATCTCTGGTATCAAAGAAAAGCTCTACGCTATCCCCTTCGGTTACATCAGGATAGGATACCGCTTCAAAAGGGCTTTGTACTTTAATAAAAAGAATGATCCCCTCTTCATGCCATCCCATGGCAACTTCTGCAAAATTGTCTTCTCCTGAAAGAGGGGAGCTATCCGGAACGAGAAAATCGGCGTATTTTTTGCCGAATTTCTTTTCGGGAAGATAACGGCAATCGGAGATGATTTGAAAAAAATTGAGGGGATTTATTCCGTTAAAATCATCGCCGAACATCTATTCTCCGTGTATTTGTTCATCCGGAGTTTTTGCCACAATAAATCCGAGATGCAGGCCGTTTTTTTTCTGCATTTCGCCGATCAGTTTTTCGGTGAGAAGAACTTCCGCTTCGTCACCTAAAAAGGCGGAAACCGTGCCGACTTGTTTCGCTATAATCTTATCTTCCGGCGCATTCGTTTTTTCCTTTGCAATAAAGAAGAAGATATCGCCGTTGACCGGGGTATACACTTTGCTTGCTTCGCCCGGATTCAAACTCAACACTTCATTTTTATCGGTAAGAGTATCTTTACTTCCCCGAGTCGTTTCGTATGGACGTGCAATCCGATCCCACTGCATTTCGGGAGCTTTCCTTGCAGGAAGTTTATTGATGCCGGAGGCAAGCTCTGAATCGGAATCTTTTTCCTTGTCGACCGGATTCTTTACATATTCCTTTTTGGCATCTTCGAAATACTTCAGAAATCTTAAAGAAGCCGCGCGAGCCGGCGTCATATTCCCCTTCACATTGTCTTTTGATACCGACTTTGCATATTCTTCAATAGAGGCGATAAAATTTTTATAGTATTCCTCTGTAACTTCTGTCGACACTTCGGAAAAAGGCTTTGGAGTTTGATCGCTGTTTACATAGGTTCCCGGATTTTTTATCTTTAGGTTCTCATAAAAAGTTTTTAAAGTTTTATCTAGCCGTTCATCGAGAACTCCGCTTTTATTTGCCTCTGCAAAAGTCATGATTTCCGATGTTGCCGATTTATCCAAAACTTCTATTCGATAATAGTGTTTGTGGTCAGCAGTAAAATAGTTCAACGGACCTTTAGGATCGGATCCGAGAGGAGCGATATCGAGAAGAGTCATGAATTGTTTCCGGTCCGTATTTCCCTTCACAAAAATTTTACCGCCGTTTAGGGGTATATCGACAGTCATCTTTTTAGAAGGCGCTTTATCCAAAGCCTGTCTCATTTTATCGGGAGATTCGTCCAAAATAGCCAATCGGGTAAACGTATCGACTCTTGTTCGTGTATTGTTATCCAAAGTATCTAAAGCGGCAAATCGTTGTTCCGTATTTTCTGCTTTAGACAAAGCCAACTCCGGAAATTCCACCTCTAATTTTTTCCAAAAATTTTCTGTCGTCTGTTTTTGCCACGTATCTTTTAAAGAAACTTGTGAAGCCAAAGCCGGTTTAGAAATTTCTGCTACATTCAATAAATATTGTTTAAAAAGAAGTTCCGGTGCAGTTTTTTCTATTTGTGCGACCGTCTTGAATTTTTTCGGTAAATCCTGCCGCTTTTTATCCTCTTTAGGTCGATCGGCCACTCCGTCAAGGTAACTTTCAAATTTTGCTAAAGATCCCGGATCGGCAAAACGCAACTCTTCCGGAAGTCGATAGATAGTTCCCTTCACTCCTTCAAAAGCATGGGCATTATAATTTTTAAACGAATCGGAATCGACAAATACAGCGCTTCCCGTTTCATCAAAAAGCCTTCTGAACAGCAAAACTTTCTGCCAAATACTAACGGCCATATTTTGGTCTAATCCCATGAGAGTAAGTTGATTTGCCATGTATTGGCTAGGATTCTCCGCATTCAGACGATCGCTCTTCTCATTTTGTTTAAAACTGACGACGGCATTCCGTACGAGATCGGCCAAGGCCTCTTCTTTCGTCACCACATAGCCTCTTTGCTCTGCAATGATGGAAGCGTTAATGATAAATCCTGCAGTGAGTTGCATCAGTTTTTTTCCAAACCAGTCTTCAGCGCGATGATAGCCGAATAAAGAAAGATCGGCATAATCCAAAGTAGAATCATGCTCCAGCCCTTTATATTGCTTTTCCTGAGAAATGAGCATGTAGCGTTTAAATCCGGGCGGCAATTTACGCTCGGCACTAAATAATTTAAGGCGCGATTCAAATGCTTCGGAATCCAACGGATTTTCCGCTTTTGTTAATGTCCGGTAGCTATTTTCCGTTCCGGGGAGAAAATGTTTCCAAATGCCTTCCGTTCCGATAAATTTTGCCTGCGGGTGTACATAAAGAGAGTCTTTCTTTTCTTTCGCGGACTTAACGGCAAAATCTTCGGCCAGATAATCCGAAAATTGTTTTGCCAAAACAGACAACATTCCGGTTTCCACAAAATTTTTGCTGATTACACCGTCATTCAAAAAATTAGGACCGTTGACACCGCCGTAATTTCTTTTTTCTTCCGCATCCGTTCCTATAAAATAGGCAATCCGGTCGATTTGCGAACGGGAAATTTTAGTGCCGTCTACAGCAACAAAAGCCACGGGGTCTTCATTACGGGAAAAGGACATGATGCCTGCGCTGCCGCCCAGAGTGAATGTAATGATGACGACAGTTGTGATCACCATAAAAATGTACTGTTGGTATTTACGAAATAATTGTAGCATGAAATAAACCTCTGACTATAAGCATGAGTTCAAAGAGAAATCTTAACAAAATTATAGAAATGATGAAAGTGAAATATCCCAAACAGAGTCTTTATGCAAGAAGAGTTGAATTCGCGCAGCACATCAATTTTTTTATATGTTACCCGGGTCGTTATATAAGAGGTAGTTGAATTCGCGCAGCGTTTGGTCTAACACAGACATGGTGTACACCATGTCTGTGTTAGACCAAGCGATGTTTTGTGTTTAAGCATGTGTATCAGCACTAATTATAAGGTGCGAAGCACCTATACATAAAAGCCCGGGGCGCATCGCCCCGGGTAAAAGTAAAAAAAAATTCCGGTCTATAGGACCGGCATATAACCTAAATTTGGCTCGCCAAATTTGATAATATATCGAAGTCTATCTATATAATAATTTTTTATAAAAAAAATAAGTTTTTAATTTGTAGACAGATAAAAAATATCTATGCCAAATATAGAAAGATTAGTTCTCTAAGTTTTTAAAAACGCATCGACAAGTCGATGCGAGGGCAAAGCGGTGACAAGTCACCGCACTCCAAACGCTGCGCGAGTTCAATTACCTCTTACACAAGTCATTAAGCGGCAGTATGTTATAATTAGTTTAATCCGGAGAATTTAACTCTTCAAAAAGTCGAATAAACTCTTCGACACCAAGCTCTTCCGGTCTCGCTAAAGGATTCAAAGACACTTTTTCCAAAGAACGACAAATTTTTTCTTTCGGATATAGCTCAATCAAAGAACTTTTTAACATTTTGCGCCGCTGCTGAAAGGATCTTCTGGTAAATCGGAAAAATTCCTCCTCACTGCTTACTTGGGGAGGCTCTTTTAAAGTAATGGTTACAATGGCCGAATCAATTTTAGGCGGCGGATAAAAACTGTTTTTTTTCACCATAAATTCATATTTACAATCGGCAAAATAATTCAAAAAAACCGTAAACGATCCATACTCCGAAGAACCGGGTTTCGCAGTAAAACGACGGGCGACCTCTTCCTGCACCATGATGACAATTTTAGAAAAAGTTTTATTCATCGGAATAAGTTTTTCCAGAATCGGTGTGGTCAGGCTATAAGGAAGATTGGCTACAACTTTCGCTTTTTGTCCCGGTTGCAATAGTTTTTGCACCTCTTTTTCGATAGGAAACAGTAGAATATCATCGCGGAAAACATAGAGTTTTCCTTTACACATTTCGCTCAAACGGGGGAGCAAACCGGAAAGTTCCCGGTCTTTTTCCACAGCCAACACAACACCCTCTTTATTGAGAAGCTGTTCCGTTAAAGCTCCGGGACCCGGACCTATTTCGAAAATGATCTCACCCGGAGACACATCGGCCGTCTCGGTGATTTTTCTTAGGATATTTCCGTCGATCAAAAAATTTTGCGACAGTGCTTTTTTCGGATTGACTCCGTTTTCAATGAGGAATTGTACTAATTCCGTAGGTCTATAAAGAGGCATAAAAGATCAATGAAGGGAAAAAGGTTCGAAATCGGAGGAAATAAAAGGGGTCATCTCTTTTTCATCGAAATGAAAATGCTCATATAGGCGCTTCAAATAAGATTCTGTTTCGTCGTCCATTACTTTACTTCTGATTTGATCGAGAAGTTTATTTTCCACCTCTTCAAAAGGGACGTTCCCTCCCTGAACAAGTTTTTCCAGATAAAATATTTTGAATATCCGACTTTTTCCGTCAGGACTCGCCCGGTCGAGCGGCTTGGAGTAAGTATCCGCTTTCATACCTGTAAGAGAAATTTTATTAAACTCGGCTATATCTTTTTCGGTATTGTGGATAATCGGTGTAATGTTGATTTTTGTGTCTTCATCATAAAGTCCCATCGCCTTGACTCTTTCTTTGACCTCGTCAAAAGAGACATTTTCGACCTCTAAAAGCTGCCCGACGATTCCTGCGATTTCCGCCCCTTTTGCAGAGTCGGAATGTTGGATCGACACAACCCGGTAATCCCATTCGCTTTGGCGTTGATTCACTTTACAATATTCTTCGTACGCCTGCCGGATAGCCAAAGGGGTGACTTTACGCATAGACTTAAGGTTTACACGCATACTCAACATTCTTTGCAACAGCAGGTCACTTTCCACCACTTCCTGTGCATCTTCATAAGACAATCCGATCCGATCAAGATTCGATATAATATTCGGACCGAAAAGAGTTTCCATTTCCTGGCGTACATCACCCGGACTGACCGGCAATTTCACCTCTTTTGCGTCGGATATAATGAGTTCTTTATCGATCATATCCCGCAGTGTAAATTTCCAATGGTATTGGTAAAATTGAAATTTTGTCTCTATGGAATCGGCATACTGAGGATATTGCTTATAAAAAGTGACATCCAGTTTTTTTGCCAGGTCATATACAGTAATAGGCTTTCCGTTTACAACCGCCATAATCCGGTTATTCAACTCGATATGTTTCGGTTTTACTTGGTCAAAAAGAAAAGGGCTGTTCGGAAGACTTCTTGCGGCAGGAAGATTTCCGGTAAACAGAAGAGAGAGACAAAGAAAAAACAAAACAATTTTTTTTGACATAGAATACAATTTCCCGGGATTGATCAAACATTTATCGTAAATTACCTATCCTTTTTTTGGAAGAAAAAAGGGCCGGACTTTTACACTCATACTTTATTTTTAAAATAATAGTCTATTTTAAGGGCGCCGGAGCACCCGTTCGATTTCCGCCGGAATCTCTTGAATATTACATCGGGGTAGTATAATTAGTTGATATAAGAAACGATGTCGATAGAGTGGATTTGCCGAAGTATGAATAAAGAACCTATAGCTTTGTATATATTTCGATTTGTTCTCGGAGCAGCGCTCCTTTTATTTGTCGCTATGCTCTATTGGTCCAATACATTAATTGAAACAGATCTGAAAATCATCCGAAGTGACGTGACCGAAATAAAAGAAGATATACGTCAAATAAAACAGGAATCCGGAAAAATCCGCGACGACCTCGTCGAAAGAGAGTCCGATCACCACACAGCAAAAACCGCTCTTGCGCAACCCTTCGGGAATTCTCAGTCCGACGGAACAAATCTTCTCTCCGTCGATCCGTTTTTCACCAAAATTTTTCCGGGAATCTTACCTAAAAATTTTAAACCGACCGGAACATTTCGAAGAGCTACAATAGGAAAACCCCATAATTTACACCCCTTCAGCGAATGGAGTCACATCGCCGAATGGAACGATCTATGCAGTGTATCCGCCGCTAAAATGTTGTTCGGTAAATATGAAACGATGGCTCCCGATATGGCGCTCAAAATTGAAGAGAGAAAAATCGGTGATACAGAAGCTTCGGAATTTTGGATCTATCTCCGCGACCGGGTATTTTGGGAACCTCTCAATAAAAGTTTTTTTCCCGGGATGAATATCGCTCCGTTTTTTTTGCAAAAACATCAGGTCACTGCTGAAGATTTTAAATTTTATTTTGATGCAGTCATGAATCCATACGTCCAGGAACCCGGAGCCATCGCCCTTAGAAATTATTTGGGCGATATCGTAGAAATCAGAATTATCGATAAACTGACCTTAGTTGTCAGATGGAAATCGGAAAAAATCAAAGAACCCGACGGCAAAGAACAAGAAAAAATTAAATATATCGCGCGCCAATGGACAGGAAATCTCAAACCGCTCGCCTCTTTTGTCTATAAATATTTCCCTGACGGAAAGAAAATTGTGGAAGATGACAGCAATCCGGAAACATACCGGACAAATTCTGTTTGGGCACAAAATTTTTCTCAGCATTGGGCAAAAAATGTGATACCGAGCTGCGGACCTTGGCTGTTCAACGGAATGAGCGAACGGGAAATCCGATTCAGACGAAATCCGGATTTCTATGAACCTCTTGCTGCAACGGCAGAAAATATCGTCATCGCCTTTAAAAGCTCACCCGATGCGATATGGCAGAGTTTCAAAACGGGAGAACTCGATTCGTACGCGATTCAGCCGGACCAACTGATGGAACTCGATGAGTATCTCAACAGTCCTTATTATATCTCGCAGGCAGATAAAAAAAATTCTATAGAAAGAATTGATTATCCCGGAAGAACCTATTCCTATATCGGATGGAATATGGCTAAACCCTTTTTTACAAGTAAAAAAGTCCGGCAGGCCATGACCATGGCAATCGACAGACAAAGGATTATTGCACAAAATCTAAACGGAACAGGCAAGGAAATTACCGGAACTTTCTATATCCATTCCGATGCATACGACTCATCTATTGAACCGTGGCCTTTTGATCCGCTTCAGGCAAAAAATATATTGGAAGAAGAGGGCTGGTATGACACAACCGGAACCGGTGTCATCAACAAAATGATCGACGGGAAAAAAGTACCCTTCGAATTTTCCTTGACCTACTACGTGAAAAATCCGCTGGCTAAAGCGATCGGCGAATATATAGCGACCGCCCTTAAAGAAATCGGGGTGATCTGCAATCTGAACGGAGTCGATATAGCGGATCTGTCGGCTAAATTTGAAGAAAAAAATTTCGACGCCATTTTCCTAGGATGGTCATTAGGTACGCCGCCGGAAGATCCGCGACAGCTTTGGTATTCCACAGGTGCTAAAGAGCAGGGATCTTCTAATGCTGTCGGATTCGCCGATAAAGAGGTCGATAAAATAATCGACAGCTTATCTTACGAATACGACCGGGAAAAAAGAATAGCTCTCTACAGGCGTTTCGATGCGATTATCCATGAAGAACAGCCTTATACCTTTCTCTATACTCCCAACACCACCTTTTTATATAGAAGCTATTTACAAAATGTGTTTATTCCTGCCGACAGGCAAGACCTCATTCCCGGTGCTAATGTGTCTGAACCGGACCAAAATATTTTTTGGATAAAAAAATTTGAATAATCGGCCGATTGAGAAGGAATCATGCCTGCTTATATTATAAGAAGACTTTTACTTTTGCCCATCACTCTGTTTTGCATTATCTTTGTCAATTTTGTGATCATTAATCTGGCCCCCGGCGATCCGGTTACCGTCACGGAAATTTCTCCGGAAGGATTCGCCACCCGTAAAGAAACTAATTCCGTCGCTTCAGGAAATAATGACCGCTATTTACAATTTAGAGAATATTACGGATTAACTCTTCCTATACTGTTCAATACATGGCCGTGGACAGATATTTCCTATGTAAAAAGAACATTGTCTCAAATCATTTCTAAAAAAGAAAATCCGGAAGATAAAGAAGAAATCCCCTTCAAAAAATGGACCGAAATCCGGACCGATTTCGGCGACCGCTCTCGCTATATCATGCCCCTTCTCCTGTCGATAATCAATGATGATCGGGAAAGCCTCGGAATGAAGTCCATGGCCATAAATTTTTTCATCCGCGGAGGTACGCGACAAGCCATACTGGGGCCCGATCTTTCTCCTGAAGAAAAAGCATTCAACAATAAAATTTCCGTCGAAAACAATACGCTAAAAACTTTTACTATAGACTCCTCCGATACTCAGGAAGAGGCAAATAAAAAAATAGTCTCTCTCAATCAATGGTATTCGGCCAATCAAAATTTTTATACATTCTCTCCGGATACACACGAAAAAATAATGATATTTTTTACAAACTCCCGTTTTTTTCGCTATTTCGGAAAAATACTCACCCTGGATTTCGGAACTCTTCGCAATGATAACAATAAAACCGTGATCAGCGAGGTCTCAAGCCGATTCAAATATTCTCTGACTCTTTCCTTAATCCCTATGATCGTGACATTTTTTCTTTGTACAGGAATCGGATTGATCATGGCGATAAAACAAAATAAATGGGAGGACAGATTACTCAACTTAGTCTGTCTGATCCTCTACGCCATCCCTGTTTTTGTCGTAGCACCGTTTTTGATAGAAAAAGTGGCATTAAACGGATACTTTCCTTTTACAAATATTCCTATCCCTCTTTTCGGATTCACTTCAGCCGAGGCAAAATATAATAATATGACCTCATATCAAAGGCTTTTTGATGTCATCCAACATGTTTTTTTACCCATGATCGCTATTTTATACGGCGGACTTGCAGCACAGGCGCGATTATCCAGAACTGCAATTTTAGAGGTCATGCATCAGGACTATGTACGGACAGCAAAAGCAAAAGGTCTTTCTAATTCGGTTATTTTATTTAAACATGTGGGAAGGAATGCCGCCATCACGATCATCACTTCGATTGCCGGATCATTGGGAGTAATTTTAGGCGGCTCACTAATTGTAGAGACCCTTTTTGAAATTGACGGATTCGGTAAATTTTTTTACGATTCGATTATCAATCGGGATTATAATGTGATTATGTTTTCTGCATTAGCAGGATCATTTATTACCCTGGTAGGATATCTGGTAGCGGATATCATTTACACAATTTTGGATCCGCGAGTGACTTTGGATTAAATATGAATAAACATACGTTTTCACAAACAATATTGTATAAATACAGCAAGCATTTTTTAGGAATGGCAGCGCTGACAATTATTTTCTTTTTTTGTTTGGTAGGTGTATATGCGCCGTTTTTCGCCTCCGGGAAACCGATTTTTGTCATGTATGACAATGTCGCTTATTTTCCTCTTTTCCGATATTTATTCTATTTAGGATATTTTACAAAACCTATCGATCTTTTTTTTAATCTGCTTATATTCACCCTTCCCATTTTTTTTATCGGATTTTTCCTTCACAAAAAAAATAAAAAAATCGGAACGGGTATTTGTATATCTGCCCTTACAATACAAATAGCAGGATTTATTTTAATCATGTCAGGAATTGTAAAAGATCCTGCCGCCGATTCGGAATTAAATCGAATACAACAAAAAAATCTGAAAGAATATATTTCAGAACATCATAAATCTCCTCTTCCCGATTGGAATGAATCTCTACAATATCTCAACGATTACGGAAAATTAAATATACTTTTAAAATATATCCGAAACAAAGAACAGAATGAAAACCTGGAAAAATTTGAAAGTGAATTTAAAAAAGGGAATTTGGAAAAATGGCTTAATATTGCAGTTAAAGAAAAAAGAGCGGCTCTTTTAAGAGAAGGAATAAAAGCAGATTCCCTACCTAACGAAAAAGAATTGAGAAAAATGGTTTTAGAAACGACTCCGGCACATATCTATACAAACGCCTCTTCCATGCCGACTCTCTATAAATTAAATGAAATTAATGAAGAAAATCTTCTTCGTCAATTTAATAAAACACTCGAAAAATATGCTGCAGAAGGAAAAACTACCGATAAAGAATATCTATACGCAGCTGCAAGAAAAAAATATCTGATCGAAAAAAATTTGTGGATTCAGGAAGAAATAAAAAAAATTCAATTCCGCATCATGCCCCTTTTACGCTCTTTTCATTGGGAAGAGGATGCAGGCGGTGAGCAGGAACTCAACAAATATATCTCTTTTTGGGAACTCACCAGAATCAACAGAAAAGATATGGTCTCGGCACTTATTTTCGGCATACGTATCTCACTCGTAGTGGGAATCATTGCTGTCGCCCTCTCTCTGGCAATTGGAATCCCCATAGGAGCTTTTGCGGGTTTTTACGGAGGAAAATTCGATATCATAGTCTCCCGATTATTGGAAATTTGGGAATCAATGCCCACCATATTTATGCTCCTCTTCATTGTCGCCATCACGGAAAGTAAATCTATCTTACTCATCATCACCGTCATCGGACTATTCGGATGGACAAATTTCAGCCGATTTGTCCGCGGTGAATTTTTTAAACAAAGAAATTTAGCCTACGTCGAAGCATGTAAAGCCTCGGGATTCAGCGATAATTACATCATCTTCACACACATACTTCCGAATGCAATCCCCCCGTTGCTCACACTCCTCCCTTTTGCCGTTATGGGAGCCATTACGAGTGAAGCGGCCCTCTCTTTTTTAGGTTTAGGTGAAGAGGGATCCTGCTCTTGGGGAGTGCTTATGGACGAGGGAAGATCGGCATTTCCGGGAGAAAGCTATCTCCTATGGCCCCCCGCATTCCTTCTGACTATCCTACTCATCGCCATCGCTATGGTTGGAGACACCTTAAGAGATGTCTTAGACCCCAAATTTTTACGCTAACATTCAGAAGAATATCATTCGCGCAGCGTTTGGAGTGCGGTGACTCGTCACCGCTTTGGCCTCGCATCGACTCGTCGATGCGTTTTTTATAAATTTAAAGACTAATATTCGAACGAATTTCTGAATATCTATAAACAAAAAACTTCTCTTAAAGCGCATCGACAAGTCGATGCGAGGGCAAAGCGGTGACGAGTCACCGCACTCCAAACGCTGCGCGAGTTCAATTACATCTTATATAAGGGAATAATTATATATATGCTTAAACACATATTTCTTGTTTTAGCTTATTGCATCCCTCATTTCCATTTGCTTCACTTTTTCTTCATACAATGCATCAAGTTTTGGAAAAGTACCTCGCAATTTTACGGCATACTGTAACGGAGTATCTCCGTTAAAATCTTTCCAATCAGGCTCAACACCGGCTTCTAAAAGCTTCATCGTAATCGGAATATTCCCTTTAAAAAGAGAAAAATATAACGCTGTCATTCCCTGCCGAACACATGCATCGATTTTAGGCTTATACGTGAGCAACAATTCTATAATTTCAAGGGAATTATTTAAAGCCGCAATACAAATAAGAGGACGTCCTATTTCATCTATCATGTTGACAGAAACTCCGTGTGAAAGAAAATATTTTATCATATCCGGACGGGCGGAATACATAACGGCAAGAGCCAAACACTCCTCTAATTTCTGAGGGGAATGCATATATTGCGCAATCATCAATCCGGCTGCGTCTCTTTTATTTTCTAAAGCGGAAATATATAAAGGAATCAGAATTTCTTCATCTATGGAGTATTCTAAGATAGCTTTCATAACCTTTAATTTATTATCAGTAAAAGCTATATCAAAAAAATGTTCTTTCAAGTATTGATATTCGGGATGATCGTACTTTAAAAAAGATCGAATTTTATGGACATCATCATTCCTACATGCTTCTATCAGCCTTTTTTCTGAAAGAGAAGCAATCGCATATACTTTATGTATCCTCTCCAACAGATTTTCCATAGTCGCTTTAAGTTCCGGATCGATATTTTTCCTCTGAAGATACTGAGTGGCTGTATTGATATAAGTCAATAAAGTCGGATGAAAGTCGGAATGGACTGTAGGAATCGGTCTTAAATAGCACAGGAGTTCTGCTATTTTTTGATTGATCAATTCAAATTTTGACGCTTCCTCTTCTACAAGGGTCTCTCTAAGAACTTTTTTATTCTCATCCCAAAAAAGATAATATATATTTTTCTCTTTTATAGAATTTTGTTTATTGCCGGCCTCAAAAGAGGCTGACATTCTATTATTTTCACCTATATAAGTTAAATAAGACATAACCTTTAGTCCTTTAAACTCGAGAAAGATAATAAAATTACCGGATTAATAGGAATAAAAAACCGGCAAGTCTCAAAATAAAAACATACTTGTATTTATTTTTTTTGACAATTTATTAAAACAAGTAAAAGACTATGATCGGTGAATAAATATTATTGGTTTTTAAGATCACGCAAGCTGAGGAAGGGGCGGCAGCTGCTCTATCGAGACCTCTTTTCTTCAGTCTCTTTTTATTTTTTCAGATGTAACATAATTCGGTTGAATAAAATGATCTTTTTTTCTTTCTACGGGATGACGTACGTTTCTTTTTACTACAGGATAATGTGGAGGCCCTACGTTAATATAATCCAAATTATCTTTTTCATGCAAAAGCCTTCTTACTCCTTTTGAGGAAATCGACATTCCATATCCTTTGACATGCACCCCCCTAAAGAAATACATCTGTAAATTCCCTTCGTTATTCCTTTCGTCATCAAATACAAGATGGTTATTTAATATCCCATGAAGAGATTCCAAAGATAATTCAGAAGTATTCAAAATAGTAATTTTATCTGTACTCCAATCATACTGACCCTTAAGCCCCCGCTTTTTAAGCTGCTGACCAACTAAATTACCGGCCTCAACACCTTCCTGACCGAATCGATCCTGAGGTATTCCTAACAAATTTACAGAAGAATTCATAACACTCCTATAGTAGCTAAAAGATTAATCAATAAATCTAGCATACTGAATAAAATCTGAAAAGAAATTTAAGGTAATCAGAAGAATATCTATGAAACTAAAGTCTTTTATGCTAATCCTTCAGGCCTCACCTTCCTTACTAACCTAACCCGAGCCTCCGCTGCACTGTGACCAATGGTATTAAGTTAAGGAATAAGTAATTGATAATTAGTTAATTATATAAGATGTAATTGAACTCGCAGCGTTTGGAATGCGCGTGAATTGAAATTCGCTTCACTCAACAAATTAATAAATAGATGTTTACGCTTAATTTATATAGATAAATTTCGATATATTATCAAATTTAGCAAGCCAAATTTAGGTTATATGCCGGTCCTACAGACCGGAATTTTTTTTTAACTTTTACCCGGGGCGATGCGCCCCGGGCTTTTATGTATAGGTGCTTCGCACCTTATAATTAGTGCTGATACACATGTTGAAACTCTTAGAAGTTCACTGTACTCCAAACGCTGCGTGTGTGATCATCTTCTTTTACGGATTAATCTTTGATAGAAAGCAGCAATTCCGCATTGGTTTTTGTTTTCTTCAAGAGATTCAGAATAAAATTCATCCCTTCGCTTGGCACCATTTCGTGGGTTGCGCTACGCAAGGTATAAATTTTTTGCAGTTCATGTGCATCATAAAGAAGCTCTTCTTTTCTGGTTCCGCTCTTCTCTACATCAACGGCCGGCCAGATTCTCTTATCGGCAAGTCTTCGATCAAGAACGAGTTCCATATTTCCCGTACCTTTGAACTCTTCAAAAATTACCTCATCCATGCGGGATCCGGTATCAATCAGAGCAGTGGCGATGATGGTGAGAGAGCCGCCGTGTTCTATATTTCTGGCCGCACCGAAGAAACGTTTAGGTTTATGCAAGGCATTGGCATCCACTCCGCCTGTCAGAATTTTCCCTGAATGGGGCTGTACGGTATTGTAAGCACGAGCTAATCTGGTGATAGAATCGAGAAGAATGACCACATCATGCCCGTGTTCTACAAGTCGACGCGCTTTTTCACTGGCCATTTCGGCAATTTGCACGTGTCTTTCAGGAGGTTCATCGAATGTTGAGGAGATCACTTCCCCTTTAACGCTCCGCTGCATATCGGTCACCTCTTCCGGACGTTCATCTATGAGAAGAACGATGAGGGTGACTTCCGGATTATTGACGGCAATGGCATTGGCAATATTTTGGAGAATTACAGTTTTACCGGAACGTGGAGGAGCGACAATGAGTCCGCGCTGTCCTTTTCCTATCGGCGCTGTAAGGTCCATAACGCGAGTTGAATAATTTCCCGCTTCTGTTTCCATCAACAGACGTTGATTTGGGTAGAGAGGGGTCAGGTTTTCAAACAGGATACGATCTTTGGCAACATCGGGGGGTGTTGCGTTGATTGTTTCGACTTTGAGCATTGCAAAGTATTTTTCTTTTTCTTTCGGGGGGCGAATAGTGCCGTATACCGTATCTCCTTTGCGCAGATCAAAGCGTCGGATTTGAGCAGGGGAGACATAAATATCTTCTGCAGAGGGGAGATAATTATAATTTGTGGATCTTAAAAAGCCGAAGCCGTCAGGAAGAACTTCGAGGACACCTTCACCGTAAAGGACTTCGGAAGGGTTTTCCGAAATGCTTTTGACGATTTCGAAAACCATTTGTGATTTGGTCATGGATCCGATGTGTTGGAGTCCCATATTTTTCCCAAACTGGCTTAATTCGTCGATATTCATCCGTTGGATGTCGGCAATTTTTGTGATTCGGAGCGGTTTTTTTTCTATCGGAGGAGTCTCTATGCCGGGTTCCTGTTTTTGCACAAGTGCCGGTGTGAGTGGGGGAGGGATAGGAAGTGCATGTTTTGTTTGTGCTCCGGAGAGTTTCGTTTGGTGCTGACGAGGAATTTTTGGTTTTGTTTGTGTAACCGGACTTGCATCGTCATTATTTTTTATAGGTTCTTGGTTGTTGTCTTCAGGATTCATCGAAGAATCTAGCTCCTATTTTCTAAGATTGATATTGGGAGGCTTTAAGCGGTCAATTGATTATAAATTTTTTTTGCCTCAGTTTGTAGGTCTTGAAGGGATCCGTCATTAAAGATGGTGTACGTAGCCCTTGCTGCTTTCTCTTTTGGAGGAAGTTGTTGCGACATTCGCAATCTGTATTCGTTTTTGTCCTTTGTCCCGGATTTCGTATATCTTTCTATAGAAGTCTGTTCATCAGCGATCACTACGATCGTTTCATCGAATAGCTTTTCGGCACCGGTCTCGAAAAGAAGGGGCACTTCTGCAACGAAAAGCGGTGCTTTTTGTTTTGAAGCTTTTCTATATTCAATTTCTATCCGAGAAAAAACCTCCGGGTGAAGAATTTCTTCCAGTGCCGTCAGTTGCGACGGATTGTTAAATACCTTCTCGGCAATAGCCGCATGACTGATCCGGTTATTGTCGAGTATTCCGGAACCCAGTAAGGCGATTACTTTTTTACCCGAAATTGTATTGGAAGATAACAGTTGATGAACGATTTCATCGGCGCTTACAACGTAAGCCCCGAACTCCCTAAAGCAAGAACAAAGCTGTGTTTTGCCCGAGGATATAGCGCCGGTTACGGCAATCTTTTTTAAGGTTAACATTCTTTCCAATTTTTGCCAACAGAGATATTTACAATCAGGGGAACATTAAGAGAAATTGCATTTTCCATATTGGCTTTTACTATTGTCCGTATAATAGGCTCTTCAAAATCAGGCAATTCAAAAATTAGTTCATCATGAATCTGCAATATCATATACCCTAAATAGTTTTCTTTTAGCAAGAGACTATCGATTTGCAGCATCGCTTTTTTTATAAGATCGGCAGCGCTTCCCTGTAGAGGAGTATTGACAGCCAATCGTTCTGCTGCGGAGCGAATTTGTTGATTCTTGCTGTGTATTTCCGGAATCGCCCTTTCTCTTCCTGTAAACGTCACTGCTTTCCCCTCTTGGCGCGCTTTTTCCTTGCACTCTTCAAGATATTTTTTTACGGAAGGAAATGTTTCAAAATATTTTTCGATAAATTTCTTTGCTTCGTTGAAATCGATACCCAATTCTTTTGCGAGTCCGAATGCCTGTTGACCATAGATAACGCCGAAATTGACAGCTTTAGCCCGATATCGCATTTCCTCTGTCACTTTGTCCGGTGAAATATTAAAAATCGTCGCCGCTGTTTTCACGTGAATATCTTCTCCCGATTTAAACGCTTCGGTCAAAACCGGATCACCGCTGAAATGGGCGAGGAGTCGCAATTCAATTTGGGAGTAATCGGCAGCCAGATAACACCAACCCGGTTTTTCCGGGCGGAAAGCTTTTCGGATATTTTTCCCCTCTTCATTTCGTATCGGAATATTTTGCAGATTCGGATCGCGGCATGACAATCTTCCCGTAGCTGCGACAAACTGATTGAAGGTGCAGTGGATCCGGCCCGTCTTTTTATTGATGAGGGTGGGGAGCACTTGGATATAGGTGGACCGTAATTTTTCAAGAGTACGATAATCGATCAATTTTTTTGCAATTTCATAGTCATGCTGCAATAATTCGAGTACCTCTACGTCGGTAGAAAATCCTGTGGCTGTTTTTTTCGGAGGATTTATTCCCATTTTTGTAAAAAGGATTTCGCTGAGTTGTTTGGGAGAATTCAGATTAAATTCCGTGCCTGCAAGTAAAAATATCTCTTCCGAAACATCTTTTAGCCGAGTGTCGACAAGTTCCTGTAGAGTTTCCATATATTCGCGATCCATATACATTCCCCGTTTTTCCATCCGGGTGAGGACCGGCACGAGGGGAAGTTCCAATTCGCGATAAACTTTATCTAACTTCCTCTCCTTCAGTTGTTTCTGCAAAATTTCTTTCAATCGACAGGTATAGTCCGCATCTTCACAACAATATTCACCGACTAATGCAATCGGAACATCCTTCATCGTAATTTGGTTTTTCCCTTTTCCGATCAAAGTTTCTATAGGAATTTTTATTTTATCAAAATATTCCACACATAAATCGTCTAAAGAATGCCTACGTTTTTCCGAATGCAAAATAAAGGAGGCTAAAATCGTGTCAAAACAGATACGGGCAATCGGGATTCCGTGATTATTCAATACAGCCAGATCATATTTTACGTTGTGACCGTAAAATCCGATTTTTGAATTGGAAAAGAGAGGTTTTATTTTTTCCAACACATATTTTGAACCAAGCCTTCCGTTTAAAGGGACGTAATAGGCTTTTTTCGGTTCCGTGCAAAAACCTATCCCTACAAGTTCTGCTGCCATCGGATTGATATCGGTTGTTTCCGTATCGAAACAAATCTCGGTTTGCTGCGATAATTCCCTGATCAATCCCTCCAATGCGCTTTCATCGTCGACAACTGTATAGCTATTTTTTTCTTCGGATACAGGAGTTTGAATCAGATTCATCTCTTTTAAAAATGTCATGAAGTTCATAGAAGAGCAGAAGGCGTGCATCCGTTCCGCTTGCGGAGATTTTTTTTCAAAAAAATTGCGCTCTTTAGGGAATTCGACTTGGATATCGATGGTCACAAGAACTTTGCTGATACGCGCTTTTTCCGCCTGTTCGATGAGTATTTCCTGTTTTTTTTTGCCGGGAACAAGAGTCGGATTGGCCAAAAGTTCTTCCAGACCGGCAAACTGCTGCAAAAGAGCCACTGCTGTTTTCGGTCCGAATCCGGAAAGTCCCGGAATATTATCCGAGCTGTCTCCCATAATGGCAAAAAGATCGATGATTTTGTCCGGCGGGACTCCATAATTAGCAAGGACACCTTCCGCATCCAAAATCAAATTTTCTTTGTGAGTATTGAGAAGCTTGATTTTATTTCCCACCAACTGGGCCATGTCCTTGTCGCCTGTGCAAAGAAAAATTTCATCAAAATGCTCTTCCGCCCATTTCGCAACACTCCCCATTGCATCATCCGCCTCTACCTCCGGAATATTCAAGAGGGGAATACCATGCAGTTCACAAAATTCTCTTGCCCATCCTATCTGATAACGCAAGTCTTCGGGCATAGAGGATCTGTTTGCTTTATATTCAGGATAAATCGCCTTTCGTTTTTTGGTATTCTCCGGGCCGTCAAATACGGCGACGATGTGTGTCGGAGCAAAATCTTTATGTAATTTAAGGAGCGAACGGATGAATCCGAAAAGGGCATTCGTGGATTCACCTTTTGAGTTGGTCATATTTGTGATGGCGTGATAGGCCCGATATAAAAATCCTGAGGCGTCGACAATAAATAATTTAGACATTTTGAGTCCTTGCGTGATAGCTAAGAAATCAGAGTACCGGAAACGCAGCTTTTCGGCAATGGAGGTACTTAAAGAGATTTTAAGACGCGCAGCGTTGGTCGGACACTCACATCGACTTGCCGCATACGCGTTAAGCTAATATGAATTAAATCATTGATAATTAGTTAGTTATATAAGATATAATTGAACTCGCGCAGCGTTTGGAGTGCGGTGACTTGTCACCGCTTTGCCCTCGACTCGACTTGTCGAGGCGCTTTTCAGCGATTTGAGACTATTTTTTGAACGAATTATCGAATATCTATAAACACAAAACTTGTCTTAAACCGCATCGACAAGTCGATGCGAGGAAAAAGCGGTGACAAGTCACCGCACTCCAAACGCTGCGCGAATTGAAATTTTCTTTACTCAACCAATTAATAAATAAATGGTTAATCAAGGACGGTAAAGGCAAAGCACTTTACCGGACAAATTCGGATCCATCTCTTCCGGGAGCTCCAGTTTATGGCTGATTTTCCCTTGGAATAAATTATTTTGGCTCGAGAAAATTTTTGAAATCCAGTTTGTATTTTCTAAAACCACAACCTGATAATAATCATCTTCAATGCTCACTTCTTTAAGAAGTTGTTTTAAAACCCCTTCTCTCGTGAAGTTACTTTCATCGATATAGCCGATTTCTTTTGCCTGTGCGGCGGGGAACATTCCGGCACCGTATTTATCGATCAGATTTTCTTTGCCGATACGAGGTCTCGCCGTCGCCACTATGTCTACAAACAGACCGTAGTAATATTTAATAATATTTTTGTACATCGCATCTTCGTCCGGTCTCCAAGGTCTAAGCGGATTCATGTCGTCTTTTCCTTTACCTTCCGATATGGTCAAAGCCTGTACTCCTAACACATCGATCAATTTGGAAAAGTTCATGAAAGAAGGACCGATCACCCCGACGCTACCGATCAAAGTGGCATCATTAGAAAAAATTTTGTCGGCAGCACAGGCAACATACATACCGCCTGAAGCACAAAGGCCGTCGGCAAAGGCGTATACCGGAACTTTATAGCGTTCTTTATACAATTTTAGGGCTCTGTAGATTCCGTCAGAATCGGTAAATGTTCCGCCCGGAGTACTGATATTCAATAAGATAGCTTTTACCCGATTGTCTTTGAGATCCCCTTCACGCGATTCAATCAACAACTCTTCCATATTTTGCGTATTCAATAGCTCCGTGCCGATGACGCCGTTAATATTGATTTGCAAAATCACCGGGGACTTGCCCGACTCAATTTTACGAATTCCTTCAGCGTTAGGAAGGACTTTCATCTTATAGCTTCGCTCCGGCTCTTTTGCTGAAGAGGAAATTCCTCCCATGATAAAAAGGAAACAAAAAATTCCAAGGGCAAATCCTATAGTCGCCATTAAAACAACAAAAAACGAACGAACAGCTCCGTAAAAAATGCCATGGTCATAATTATTTTTCATAAAGACTCTTCCGGGTTAATTTGCAATAAGCTTCACACTAATCTCTCATGCCGAATAATTTCAAGCAATTATTCGAAAAGAATGGGTAACGATTTTATTTTCTCCACTTTTTTCCAAAAAATCTGTCAATTCATTCATTTTTTTCTTATAATCGACTTTTCAACCGGAAAAAAGCATCGTCATGAACGAACATATTCAGGGATATTCCCGACTCAATCCTTTTATAGCAAAAATTAAATCGAGAGAAGATCTCTGCTATTCGTGCAATAAAAAAACTACGCAACATATTGTCATCGATATTCACGGTTCCGGCATTGCCTACGAAGTCGGCGATTGCGTAGGCATTTTTCCGGTCAATGATCCGGTCCTCCTCAGCCGAACACTTGAAGCCATGCACGCTACGGGAGAGGAAATGATCACAGATGCAAGATCCGGAAACTCTTTTCTCCTTCGCGACTTCCTTAGCATGAAAGCAAATGTGACCGATATAGGAAGGAATCTTCTCAAAGAAGTTGCCGATCGTGAACCGGATCTTCGTAAAAAAGAGGAATTGGAACAATTACTGATTCCTCAACATTCTCACAAACTTAAAGAATATTTATTCGGCAAACATCTTTGGGATATTCTCCTCTATCACAGCGAATCCGTTTTTACTCCGCAAGAACTGTGCGACATGCTCATGCCTCTTTTGCCCAGATTTTATTCTATCGCCTCCTCACAAAAAGCTGTCGGAGATGAGATCCACCTGACCGTCAAACTTTTGTCTTACGAATCTCACGGTCATGAGAGAAAAGGGGTCTGCACACACTATTTATGCAATCTGATCCCTACGGAAGAGCCGATCATCCCCCTCTTCATCCAACCTCACAACGGATTCACCGTTCCTAAATCCGGCGACACTCCCATCATTATGGTAGGACCGGGAACAGGAGTGGCCCCTTTCAGAGCTTTTATGCAGGAAAGAATCGCGCGAGGCGACGAGGGAAAAAACTGGCTGTTTTTCGGAGAATGGAACAGAGATCACCATTTTCTTTATCGCGATTATTGGTTTGATCTGGAAAAAAAAGGACTGCTTCGAGTCAGCGCTGCTTTTTCAAGAGATCAGGAGCACAAAATTTATGTGCAGGATCTCTTAAAAGAACACGGCCGGGAAATATTTCAATTGCTTGAAGAAGGGGCTGTTTTTTATGTATGCGGCGACGCGAAAAAAATGGCAAAGGATGTCGATAAAACTCTACACGAAATCGTGAGTGTTTGGGGAAATTTCCTTCCGGAAGCAACAAAAGAATACATGAAAAATTTACGCAAAGACAAACGATACTTACGGGATGTCTATTAAAGTTATTCGGATTGTACCGTGACAATTGCGATACACTGCACCCCTTCACCCCGACCGAATCCTGTCAGTCCCTCTCCTGTTGTAGCGGTGATTCCGACTTGAGAAGCTTCTAATCCCATGACAGAGGCAATTTTTTCTCTCATCTCCGGAATTCTTTCTTTGAACTTAGGTTTTTTTCCTTCGATGGTGAGTGCTATATGAGTAATTTTATGTCCGTGCAATGTTTTAAGGGCTTCCAATAAATATACTTCGCTGTCTGTAATTCCTTTTTCAAGACACAACTCATCCGCTACGGCTCCGAGAATGAGGACTCCGGTTATCGAACTGATGGCATTGGTAATCGCATGATACGCCACATCTCCGTCAGAATTAGCTTCGAATCCGGGCACGGAATGAAAAGGCAATCCTGCCACAATACACGTTTTCTCTGAATTTTCCCCTTCAAATCGATGGCTGTCCTGCCCTATTCCTACTTTTATCATCCTCTTCTCCTTAAAAAAAATCCAAGCCTGACTTATTATACTTGATTCGAACAAATTCTCCGCTATAATACAGTTTACAATTTATTCAGACAAGAGTCATTTTACAAGGGAGAGTGTGTCATGGAGGCGTTGCGAATTACAGGAGGAAATCCCCTTAAAGGTCATGTGAAGGCTGCAGGTGCAAAAAATGCTGCTACAAAACTTCTCGTAGCCTCTCTTCTTTCCGATAAAAAATGTCGCTTCGAAAATATTCCGGATATCGGAGATGTAGAAGTTACCGTAGCACTCTGTAAAGAGCTCGGAATGAAAGTCGACTGGGACCGGAAAGCCGGAATAATGGAGGTCGTAACTAAAGAGCTGAATACAGCGTACGTCCCGCAACGATTTTCCGGGGCAAATCGTATTCCCATCCTTATGATCGGTGCCCTCTTAGGCAGAACAAACGAAGACATCATCGTTCCTGTAGCGGGAGGATGTGCCATCGGAAGGCGTTCTGTCGATTTCCATATCGAAGCCATGAGACAACTCGGCGCTGAAATTGAATACAGAGAAATGAAAAATCAGGGCGCCTACTTTGCCCATGCACATAACGGATTGACAGGCACCCGCATTCATCTTCCTTATCCCTCTGTGGGCGCAACCGAAAATACCATACTGGCTTCTGTAACGTCAAAAGGCATCACTGAAATAAAAAATGCCGCTATCGAACCGGAAGTTGTCGAACTGATTCTCTTCCTTCAAAAATTAGGCGCCAATATTACCTTAGATGTAGACAGAACAATTCGCATTCAGGGAACAAGACATTTTCACGAAGTGGAACATTCTGTCATTCCCGACAGAATCGAAGCTGCCTCTTGGGCAATGGCTGCTATTTGCTCTAAAGGATCGATTTTTGTAGAAAATGCGCGCCATATCGATATGGTGACTTTTCTCAATACGATCAGAGAAATCGGCGGCGGATTCCAAATCCGAAAAGACGGGATACAATTTTATTATGACGGCCCTTTACAGGCGGGAATTCATTTGGAAACCGATGTACATCCGGGATTCATGACCGACTGGCAACAGCCTTTCGTTGTGATGCTTACGCAAGCAACCGGATCTTCCGTTGTACACGAAACAGTATATGAAAATCGTTTTGGTTATACAGATACACTGAAGGAAATGGGAGCGGATATCTCTCTCTTCAAACAATGTTTAGGCGGTAAAAAATGCCGTTTTGCCTCCCAAAGCTTTTGTCACAGTCTGGTGGTGAAAGGTCCCACTGTTTTGCACGGCAAACAGATCGCCATTCCGGATTTGCGTGCCGGATTTTCCTACGTCATGGCTGCGGCTATTGCAGAAGGGGAATCGGTGATTACAGGCCTTCCTTATCTCGATCGGGGATATGAAAATATTGTTGAAAAATTGCAGACTCTCGGTGCCGATGTGACGCGCGACTTCATCAACACTCTTCCCGAAGAATTTGCTTTCTCGATAAACGATCGCCAACCGGAAAAAGCAATCACCTAAGATAGAGGAGCTTAACACGCGCAGCGTTTGGAGTGCGGTGACTCGTCACCGCTTTGCCCTCGCATCGACTTGTCGATGCGTTTTTAAAAACTTAGAGAACTAATCTTTGAATGAATTTCTGAATATCTATAAACACAAAATAACGCTTAAACCGCCTCGACAAGTCGAGTCGAGGGCAAAGCGGTGACGAGTCACCGCACGAATGATAATCTTCTTAACTCAACAAATTAATAAATAGGTTGTGTATCATTCTTTCTGTAAAAAAATAATTGATCTTGAGACAAACGATTATTTTGGTTAAAATAACTCGAAATATACAAATTTTTAATCAAAACAAATAAACTTATTGCTCTGCAATACAATTTTTTCTTTAATGAAATTCGGAAGGTAAAAAAATGTCTTGGATCACCTTGCTTCCCCCGGCTGTTGTTTTTGTTCTGGGGTTTGCAACAAAAAGAATCTGTCTTTCTCTATTCACGGGTCTTTTGCTTGCAGCAGGAATCGCCACAGATTTTTCCCCCGTCGGGACTTTTTCTCTGGCTTTTGACGATTTATGGAAGAATACCGGAATTCCCATGCTACTCTCGCCCGGAAACTTTTCCAAAGCCGGCAATTTTTTTATTGTTTCCTTTGTATTATGTTTAGGTATTCTCATCGAAATGATCAGGCATTCACATGCAGCCACCGCATTTGTCGACAAAGTAGAACCTTCTATTAAAACAAGCAAAGCCGCAGAAACCGGGACTCTCGTTCTTGCCCATTGCCTTTCCATCGATGATTATTTAGGAAGTCTTACAGTCGGCTCCGTGATGCGCCCTTTAACCGACAGATTTAAAATTCCCCGGGTAAAACTTGCGTTCCTCACCGATTCCATGTCGGCACCTTTGGCGATGATCACTCCCGTATCCAGCTGGGCTGCCGCCATCATAGGATTTCTGACAGAAAACGGAGTCCATGCAACCCGGGAATCCGATACTCTGTTGCTGGCAAATCCCTATTCGCTATACCTCAGCATTCTCCCCTACGTATTTTATTCCGTCACCCTCGTCCTCTCAGTATGGGTCATCGTCCGCTTCCGTCTTTCTTTCGGACTGATGCATAAACATGAGGTCATCGCGGAACAGACAGGCAATTTAGCAGGGGGAAAACCGATCGGCGACCATCAGTCAAAACCGATAGGACGTGCAGGACATCATGCAGGCATTTGGGATTTTCTTGTCCCCATTTGCACTTTGTTGGGATCTACTTTCATTTATATTCTGTATTTTGGAAATAACAAAATTTTTGGCGGTCCCCACTCATTTTTGGAAACGCTACAACATGTTCGTATATCTCTCGTTCTCTTTTTTTCAGGGATAACGGCACTCAGTATTTCCGGGATATATTATCTCATTAAAAAAACTTTCACTTTCCAAGAGACGCTTGAAGTGGTGTATCACGGATTAAAGCTCATGCTTCCTGTCGCGGCCATTCTCCTATTTTCCTGGACAATGGGCGACCTTTTGCGCACTCATCTTAAAACCGGAGAGTGGTTGGCCTCTCTTTTAGCCGGATCCATTCCCGTGTGGCTTATTCCTCTTATCTTATTTTGGAATGCGACGATCGTTTCTTTGGCCTTAGGAAGCTCGTGGGCTACAACGGCGATTTTGTTGCCGATTGCCCTTCCTATGGTATTTGCCATGGTAGGAGCAGAGGCTCCTGCAGCACCGGAACAGCTGCCGATTATTTTGCCCGTATTCGGCGCCATTCTCTCCGGTGCAGTATGCGGCGATCATATTTCCTTGATTTCAGAAACGACAATCATGGCGACAACAAGTGCCATGTGTGATTTTATGGATCATGTAAAAACACAGCTCGCCTACTCTATGCCGGTTTTTGTCGGGACCTCCATCGGATTTCTGGCAGGAGGACTCCTAACCGGAATATCGCCGGGAATCACTTGGATTATCTGCCTCACCCTTTCCGCAGGAACGTCTCTCGGAATGCTTTTTTCTCTGCATTATTACAACAAAGAAAAAATTCCGGTCACTCTTTAGGAATCTGCGTCTTGAAAAGAATCGGTTCAATCTCTTGCGGTACAGATAAAAGGACTCTGCTCATTTCGTCGTGTATGATTCCGTTACTCGCAAGAATCCGCCCGGAATCAAGGATAGGATCTCTATTTTCATAAGAGGTGATTACTCCGCCCGCCTCTCTTACCAGAATGACTCCTGCGGCTATGTCCCATATTTTTAATCCCCTCTCCCAAAATCCGTCAAATCGTCCGGCCGCCACATACGCCAAATCAAGAGCTGCAGAACCCATCCGACGCACTCCTTGCGTGTGGGCTGTCAAATAACAAAATTCAGCATAGTTATTGTCCGGATTTTCTCTCCGATCATAGGCAAATCCTGTCGCCAAAACACTCTTACTTAACGATGCTGTTCCCGACACACGGATAATTTTGCCGTTCAAAGTTGTTCCTAGTCCGAAACCTGCTTTGAACTCCTCTCCTAAAAAAGGGTTGTACACGATACCTGCGACAGGGATGCCTTGATAAAGCAATCCGATGGATACGGCAGTGTAGGGAATCTGATGTGTATAATTGGTTGTACCGTCCAGAGGATCAACCACCCACACAAATTCCGATCCGGCAACTTCATGAAGACCTGTCTCTTCTGAAAGAATGCTATGGTCGGGACATTGCTCTTGAAGATAAAGGAGAATACACTCTTCGGATTTATGATCGGCTTCGGTTACCAGATCGCCTGCCAAACTTTTTTCTCTGATGTCGGTCAGTTTTCCCCATAATTCAAGAAGGGTTCTCCCTCCTAAACGGGCAGCGGAAGCTGCTATTGCTAAATATCTTTCGGCTTCGTCTTTAGAAAAACGCATTTTATTATTCCTCACTATTATCTCTGCTTACAGTGAAACATTTCTTTGAAAAAAGAAGCAATTATTATATCGTAAACTTTCAATTACAACCAAGGATTCATAATGGCAAACATCACTTTTAAAGGTTCTCCCGTTCATACGATAGGATCATTACCCCGTGTTGGAGAAAAAGCTCCGAATTTTACTTTAGTAAATCGGGATTTATCGGAATCGACACTGAACGAATATCCGAACAAGAAAAAAATTTTAAATATTGTTCCGAGTCTCGACACCGGCGTGTGTGCTCTCTCGGCAAAAACTTTTTATGAAAAATTGAAATCCCGCGATGATGTGATCCTGATCAATATTTCTAATGACCTTCCCTTTGCACAAGGACGTTTTTGTAAAAGTGAGGACATCAATACAATCACTCTTTCCGGATTCAGAAGCTCTTTTGCAGATGATTACGGAGTAAAAATAATTGACGGACCTCTCGCAGGGCTATGTTCCAGAGCGGTAATTCTTTTAGATGAACAAAACAAAATTATATACACCGAACAGGTTCCTGAAATAGGCAAAGAACCCGACTACAATAAGCTCCTCCAAAATATTTAATTCGTTACCGGTGCCCAAAATTTCCGTAATCAAATGTTAGCTCGGTATCTTTTGGAATAGGTTGCGAAGTGATGAGCGTGATATGGAGCAATCCGTCACAATACGCGATAGTTGCTTCGCAATTTCCTTTCCGGGAATGATTCATGAAACTTGTTTCATTACAATATTCCGCTGCATCGACGGTGTATATTTTAAATCCTGTTTGATATAGGGGATATCGAAAACAGTATTCATTGACATCGGCAAAAAAATAATTACATCGACGAACATTGCCGACATATTCTCCGATAAAAACACCTTCCGGTAAATCTTCAGAAGTAAATAATCCGAAACCGATCCGATTATTGATATAACGAATATATACCGGTCCTATATCCCCTCTCTCGATCTCTTGTTTATATTTATCTCCCGCCTCTATAGCTTTGCTTTCTATCTGACTTTTCGAGAGGACTTTCGCTGTCAATGTTTTCACTTCGGCGCGTACTTTATCCGTCGCAAAATATAATTGATTTGAATAGTGTAAACCGCTTTTTTTTCGGAACTCTTCTTTGCACATTTCTTTACATAACGATGTATCCGGATATAAATACCGAACTCCTCGAAAAGAATTTTCCGATTCATTGCCGAGAATACCGGCTAAAACCTTTTTTTTTCTCTCTTCCATAGAAATCTCTTCAAAAATTCTCTTGTTTAAAAAATAGATATACTTTAAAAAATATGCTTTTCATGAAATTTAATAAAGGCAATAAATATGGTTAACTCATGTACAGGTCCTTCAATTTCTCCTAAGTTTAATTTAGATTTATCATTCATTACAAATCCTCAAAAGTCCAAAAAAAAAGCCTCTACCGACCGGGCCGATAAATCGAAGGAACTTTCCAAAGATCGAGATCTGCCGGGGCCTAAATCGCCTCAAAAACCTCAAAGTCCCAAGAATGCGACCGGGCCTAAACTAAGGAATTTTTCCAAGAGAGACCGAAGCCAATCACAAAAAGTGAATAGTATGACAGTAAAAATACCAACTATTTATTCCCCAAAATCAACCCCTCATTTAAGTCATGATATCATACCCGGGGAGAGTAAACGCTGGGAAGAAACAATTGACAAATTAGCTCCGGAAACTCTCACCACTTTTATGGAAGGTGTTACTCATTTCACAAGACAAGTATTTCTTAGCATGCCTCCTAAAAACCAAAAAAAATGGTTGCGTTGGTTCGTATCACAAGAGGAACACGCTCCGAATGATAATATAAAAATCCAACTGATTCAAAGCTATTTTGCTAAGCAGTTGGACTCAAAAACAATCACAAGATATTATGCAAATTTACAAAGCTCAGATCTCATTACAAAATTTTCCTCTTTGGAGAGTCCGGAAAAAAGAACTTTCTTCCTGGAAAGACTGAATACTTCACAATATTTAGTTTTAGCTGATCTATGCACCAACGATGAGCTCGATTCTATCATTTCTTCTATCAAAGAAGATCCGAACAAGAAAAAAGAACTTTCTCCTTTTCAGCAAATTGAAAACATTTTCAACAGTCTTTCTCCTGAAAGGCAAATACACTATTTAGGCTCTTTGGCCGATCAAACACTTCCCGAAGTGACTTCGCCGAAAACACTCTTTTCACCAAATAAAATCTATTTAATAAAATATTATACAAACTTACAAAAATCGGAACTCATTGCAAAATTTTCCTCTTTGAATAGCCCTGAAAATAGAATTATTTTCATACAAACATTAAATATGCTACAACATTTAGTTTTGGCTTATCTCTACACCAATGATGAGCTCGATCATATTATTTCTTCTATCAAAGAAAAACCGAATAGGAAAAAAGGAATCTCTCCTTTTCACCAAAGTGAAAAATTTTTTAAAAGCCTTTCTTTCGAAAGACAAAAACAGTATTTGGCCCCTCTGGCAGATTCAAAACACTCTGAATTTATTTCCACAGCAAAATCCTGTTCGCAAGCTAAATTAAATTTGGCTTTTTCAAGAATTTGGTTAAAAAATCCGCAACTCCTTGCAAAGGCTGTTTATCATACAAATTTATTACATTTGGAAGGCACTGTGGGTTCTCAGTACAAACTCGGTCGCTATACAAGACAGCGTTGTGAACAGCTTTCATATCTCGATTGGGCTGCTATTTTGCCGGTTCTTAGTCTTGCACATATTAAAACATTCAGAAACAGCTATCTCCTCGATAATCACATTGAACTTTTTATCTATGGATATATGGATCCCGTTTCTTTTGATAATCTCCGAATAGACAAAAAAATTCACCCCGACATAGAGAAAGATCCGGACAGGATGGACAAGATTACAATGAATCTTCATTTGAAAGAATCATTTAAAAATTTACTGAAACCGGTGACGCATCGATTAAAACAATTAGAGCTACAAGTATCAAGAATGGAATTTGAACAAAAAACCTCTAAATCGGAAATTTTGAGGGAAATAAAATCTTTTAAAAAGAGCGTCGCCGATTTATCCGATTTAAACACACCAAAAGAGGTAATCAGCCCCAAAAAAACTCCGAAAAAAAGGAAGAGTATCTCAGGATCTAAAGAGACATAAACGGTATATTGATTAAGATTTTTTTTCCTCTTCCCGATCGAATTCTACTTCTGAATATCCGTCATGTACCTCTTTTTCTCCGGGCAGCAACTTGCCCTGCCTTCTTAAATCTTCGAGGTAATCATCGTAATATTCATATTTGAGAGGAGGAAGCTTTTTATTTTTTTCGTTGATCTCCTCGCATAAATAACAGTCGCCTGCAAAACATCTGCTGAAAATATTCAGCAGCATCATCGACAGCACCAATTTTTTCATATATTTCCCCTATCTGACCGGTTTATTCGCTTATACTGAAAATATATGTTTCCCTAAAGAATAAAATTTCTCTCTCAGGAAAAAAATCTTATAGTATTTTTTTAAAAAGATTGCTTTCTAACTAAAAAAATTTCTAGAATGAATGATTCGAATTAAACTTTATAAATCACGATCGGTACAATGATTACATATATTTACACGCTCCTTCTTTTTTTATTTATTCCCGGGACGATCCTTATTTCTGCAGAGGAAGTAAAAAAGAAAGCGTTGATTTTCGGCGTAACCGGACAAGACGGCGCATATCTTTCAGAGCTTCTACTGAAAAAAGGTTATGAAGTTCACGGGATGAAAAGAAGAGCCTCTTTGATCAATACAGAGAGAATCATTCATCTTAAAGAAAATAAAGACTATCAATTTTTTTTACATTACGGTGATCTTTCCGATTCCGGCAATATTTTTCAGCTGATACAAAAAATTCGGCCCGATGAAATATATAATTTAGGTGCACAAAGCCATGTGCAGGTTTCTTTTGCCATTCCGGAATACACGGGAAACATCGACGCTTTGGGCACTGTGAGAATCCTGGAAGCTATAAGAAGTGCCGGTTTGCAACATCATACGAAATTTTATCAAGCCTCCACCAGCGAGCTCTACGGAGATGTAAAAGAAATTCCTCAGCACGAAGGGACCTCTTTCCAACCTCAGTCTCCTTACGCTATTGCTAAATTATACGGATTCTGGATTACAAAAAATTATCGAGAAGCTCACGGAATGTTTGCCTGCAACGGTATACTTTTTAATCACGAGTCGCCTCTTCGCGGAGAGACCTTTGTAACCCAAAAAATTGTCCGGGCCGCAGTAGCCATTAAGTACGGTTTGCAGGAGACACTTTATTTAGGGAATCTGGAAGGCAAAAGAGATTGGGGCCATGCACGCGATTTTGTTGAAGCGATGTGGTTAATGCTGCAGCAAGAAAAAGCTGACGATTTCGTAGTTGCTACAGGAGAATCCCATTCGGTCCGAGAGTTTGCCGAAACGACATTTGCACACCTCGGAATCACTATCCAATGGGAGGGAACGGGTTTAGATGAAAAAGGCATTGATATTGCTACAGGGAAAACCATTATCCGAATTAACCCTATTTATTTCAGACCTGCAGAGGTGAATTTCCTTTTAGGAGATGCTTCTAAAGCAAAAAAAGTACTAAATTGGACTCCTAAAACAAAATTTGCCGAATTGATTCAAGAAATGGTTCTTGCAGAGGTCAATAAAGTTAAAGCACGTTTATCCGCTCTACCGACAAAATAAAATTATGCTTATGATGATAAAATATCTTTTTCTTTTATTCCTAGTGATGACGACGACCGGTTTCACGATGGAGCCAAACTCTAAAATTTATGTCGCGGGGCACACCGGATTGGTCGGATCCGCTTTGATACGTCTTTTACAAAAGGAAGGATATACCAATATTCTCGTACGTACTTCCTCTGAATTGGATTTACGATCGCAAAAAGATGTAGAAGATTTTTTCGCGAAGGAACAGCCGGAATATGCCCTCATTGCCGCAGCCAAAGTGGGGGGAATAGGGGCCAATATGGATTACCCGGCTGAATTTTTATATGACAATCTCATGATCACGGGAAATGTCCTACATGCCGCATATAAATTCGGAGTAAAAAAACTGTTATTTTTAGGATCTTCCTGCATTTATCCGAGAGATTGCGAGCAACCGATCAAGGAAGAATACCTTCTCAACGGATATTTGGAGAAAACCAATGAACCCTATGCTATAGCAAAAATTGCAGGATTGAAATTATGTGAAGCGTATAATCGGCAATACGGGACTAAATTCATCTCGTGCATGCCTACGAATTTGTATGGTCCTGAAGACAATTTTGATCCGGAAACTTCGCATGTTCTACCGGGATTGATAGGCAAATTTTCTGATGCCAAAGAAAAAAATACGCCTATTGTCAGACTTTGGGGCACAGGGACTGCAAAGCGCGAATTTTTGTATGTCGATGATCTTGCTGAGGCATTACTTTTTTTGATGAATCATTATGAAGAGGACACTCATATCAATATCGGCACCGGCGAAGATCTGTCAATTGCAGAATTAGCCTCTACCATTAAAGAAATTGTCGGTTATACCGGTACGATTGAGTATGACGTGTCAAAACCGGACGGAACTCCTCGGAAATTACTGAATGTAGACCGGCTCCACAAGCTGGGCTGGAAAGCAAAAACAGATTTGAAGGAAGGAATTCGCCTCACTTACGATTTTTATTTAAAAAAATACCCTGAAAAATGAAAATCTTTAAACCGCGCTATCGATAACGGAAGTATCTGAATAGATGGAATGAATTTTGGAATCAATGAGCAACATCTCTTCTGATAAATTTTTTAATCCGTAAAAGAAAATAAAATAGGCTTCCGCATCTTTAAGATTGAGCTTATTTGATAAATCATTGTCTGTAAAATTCTTAAGATGTTCCTCCATATCCTGAAGAGCTTCTCTAAAAAAATCAGATTTTTTTTCGCTATGCTTTTTTTGTAAAGTACTGATGAGTTCGTCAAAAATTTTTTCGGTTAAAAAAATGAAATTAGAAATACTTTCCGATAAATTTTTATCAAATACATGCTGAAGACGAACTTTCGGGATTTTAGATAATCCTATAATAATTGCGCGGATTTTTTCGATTCGCTCCAAAAGAAAATTCCAATCATCGAAACTTGAATGAGTTCTGATTTCAATTTTCGAATCATCGAGGCATTTACGTGATTCATTTAGTAAGGAGCCGGTGTCATAAATGATTGTTTGAGAGATTTCTTTTTCTGACTTGGAAATTTCATTAAAACTGATGCTGATTTTATACAAAGATTTTAAATTTTCCAAAATCACAATAATATTCATTCTGACCTTCTGCGTCCCTTTTAGAGGCCAAAGAAGATGGGAAATGATGACCGCTATGAGAATACCTAAACAGGAATCCAGCAAACGAAACGTCGCAAAATTCCATGGAGTAACACTTGGATTCATCCCCCACAGTATCATTAAAACAGCAACTGATATAGAAGCAATTTTAATACTCTCTTTTAAATATAATGCGGAGCAGGAAATGATTGTCAAAAATATCGTCAATCCTAAAGTTACCGGATTAGATCCCCACAAAATAATGGCTATACAGGCAAAAAATGATCCGATCAGTGTCCCTAAGAAACGAATCCAAGCAGTATAATAAGTCCCTCCCAAATAAGCCTGTACAACAATAATTGCGGTCATGACTGTCCAAAGTCCGCTTACAAGATTATCGGGTCTGTCCATGATCATACTGAAACGGGGACCGAAAAAGAATCCGAAAGCACCTGCTAATGCTATTTTGACAGCAATGCGAAATTGGATATATTCTAAAAAGGTTCCGGTAGCATTTTTAGATTTACTTTCCATTTACATCCTCTTCTGATTTTGCCTGTAATGCTTCGATATTGCTGCTGCTTTTTACATACATATAAATGCGTGTATTGTATATATCTTTTACTTCCAGCACCTGCACCGGATCCCATTGAGGGACCGCGAAGGTATTGCTCACCACAATGGTTCCGGGGATCAGCTCTTCTTCAAATTTATTGTATAGAATTTTCATGGCTCCCGGATAAAGATAGGTATAAATTAATGAACTGTCTTTCAAATTAACCGAAAAAAAATTTTTTTTCCGGAATTGGAGATTGGGAATTTTATCAAAAAAAAGCCATATCTTAGAAAAATAATAGGGAACAGGCGATGTTTCATATCCGATCACATGACACTGAGGAAATTGTTTTGCAAGGCGAATAGCCATATTTCCCCAACCGGAACCTAAATCGATAATAGTGCCGTGGATTTTCGGAGGGATCGATACAAGCAATTTACTCTTAACCTTTTCTGATGTAGGCATCGGAGAAATTCCATTCTTCAAAGACCACAGAACAACGGAAAGCCATATCCAAAAAATAACGATCAGTACCGTAAAAAAAGTGACAACAATCCAAAAAGTCAACGGATATCTCCCAACAAAACCTCTTCACACAACATGAGAGATTCTGTATTTTTAGGCAATACGAATTTAGAAGAAATTTATAAATATTAAGTAAGAAGAAATTGAGCGCGCGCAGCATTTGGAGTGCGGTGACTTGTCACCGCTTTGCCCTCGACTCGACTTGTCGAGGCGTTTTAAGCGATGTTTTGTTTTTATAGACATTTAGAAATTCTTTCAGATATTAGTCTTTAAATTTTTAAAAACGCATCGACAAGTCGATGCGAGGGCAAAGCGGTGACAAGTCACCGCATTCCAAACGCTGCGCGAATGATATTCTTTTTATATGCGGAAAAGGGTTTCAGCGTTGGTTTTTGTGTGACGAGCAACTTCTTCAAGTGAGATTCCTTTTAAATCGGCGATTACCTGGGCGATTTCCGGAAGATATTCCGGACGATTAGGTTTACCGCGCATGCTTTGCGGTGCGAGATACGGAGTATCAGTTTCTATCAGTAATTGATTGAGAGGGACTATTTTTGCGATTTCTTTTAACTCAATACTCTTTTTAAATGTGACAATCCCGCTTAAAGAGAGGTACCATCCCCTATCGATCACCTCTTTTGCCTCTGCAACTGTGCCTGTAAAGCAATGCAGTACTCCCGGAGCATGTTTTCCTCCGACTATATATTCCTCATCCAATATTTGAAAAAAATCGGAAAAAGCTTCCCGGCAATGGATCACCGTCGGAAGATTCGAATCTAAAGCAAGTTGTAGATAAAGACGTAGGTATTTTTTTTGTGTCTCCGGATTGGAATGAGTATAATGATAATCCAAACCGGTTTCTCCGATCGCTTTTAGTTTTCTCTCTTTTGCTTTTTGTTTGGTAAGAGAAAACATTTCTTCCCCGATCGTATCGACATCATGCGGAGTAGCAGAAGCGGTATTGTATATGTGAGGATATTTTTCCGACACGGAAAGCCCTCTATGAAGCGTTTCCGGATCGGTACAGATATTCACAATCTTTTCGACCCCTTTTTCTACAGCTCCCGCTACTATTGCATCGATCTCATCATAAACCTGATCGGAAGTGAGATGTGCATGCGAATCTATATATGACACTTTCATTTTATTCCTGAGACACCGGAGTGACTACATTATTTAAATAGTTAATCACGATATCAGGTGTCAAAATCTGCGGAAGAACCTCAGGCGAATCGGCCTCTTTTCCGTTATATAAAAGATAGAGAGGCACCGCATTTCGCCCGTGCTTTTTTAGCTCACTTGTAATTTGGGAGTCATATTTTGTCCAATCCGCTTTCATTTTGACAACACCGAGTTCTTTCATCTTAGAGCTTACCTTTTCTCCTGAAAAAACACTATGATTTGTCTGACAAATCAAACACCATTTAGCGGTAAAATCGACAAAGACAGGAATTCCCGCAGCCTGAAGATCTGCAATGCGAGCCGGATCAAATCGCTCCCATACCTGCACCTCTTCCTGCGAACTCTCGGCAACGGATTGATAGACGATACTTCCGGCTCCCAAGAAACAAAAAAGCGCCGTCACTGTTCCGATCACGCGTACGCGATAGGACCGACTAAGAGCTCCGCCCCATTTTCCGTAAATCCAACAACCGATAGAAAAAAACAACAATCCGGCAAGCAAAATAAATAAAGCGGGACCGCCGGTTTGGGCCTCAAAAACCCAAAGAAGCCAGAGCACTACGGCCATCATAATAAAGCCTGTGATTTCACGAAAGGTAACCATCCAATCACCGGGCTTAGGCATAAAACGCAAAAGCGAAGGAAAGGCTGACAACAAAAGATAAGGAAATGCCATTCCCATTCCTAAAGAAGTAAATATAAGCAGCCCTAAAACAGGCGGTTGCGTCACGGCAAATCCCACTGCAGGTCCGAGGAAGGGTCCGGTGCAGGGAGTCGCCATGGCAGTCGCAAGCACTCCGCTAAAGAAAGAGCCTATGGCACTTTCTCCGCTCTTTTTTTTCGCATTGACCTGGGTCTGCCCGGCCCATGAAGCAAAGGAGGTTCCCACTTCAAATAATCCGAACATACTGAGACCGAACACGAGGATGATCACACTGAGAACAGCGATCACGGCAGGTTGCTGCAATTGGAATCCCCAACCGACTGCATGGCCATAGGCCTGCAGTGTCATCAATAATCCGGCAAGGGCCCAAAAGGAAACGAGGACTCCGGCAGAAAACAGAAGGCCGTGGAATAAAATTTTGGATCTGTCCTTTCCGGACATCCTAACAAAACTCATAATTTTTAGCGAAATGACAGGCAATACGCAAGGCATCAGATTGAGGATCATTCCTCCGATAAAAGCGGTAAACAGGTAAAAAAGAAATCCGGAAGAAAATGTATGAGTAGGAGCCGATTCAGATGATACTTCCCCCACGCTTTTTACCGGGGCATCATTCATACTCAACAATTCGGAATCATCGCTATATCGTGAAAGCGGAGTATCGATGTCGATGGCTTTCAGCCACTGCCCTTCATTTTTCCCTTTCAGAACAAGAATTCCTTTGATTGTTTCCATTTTACGATCGGAAAGCTCGTTCTCTTTAAGGGCGATGACGTAGGTGTCGCCGGTTTTTTGATTGATCGTCGCCTGAATCTGATCATCGATAAAATCGGGATGTTCGGGGAAAAAATGGGCGGTCACAGGAGTTTCTTTGAGATCTGTAGTTTTCAGGACAATTTCGAGAAGATCCTGTTTACGGGAGGCGGTGAGAGTCCCTCTAATTTCTTCAGGAAGATTGCGTTTTGCCTCTTCAATGAGGGAGGCTCCGATTTTATTTTGAAAAGGAAAAGAGCCTTTTACCGGCAGACTGAGGGTTACATCGCTGATACCGGGAAGGCATGTGCTGTCGGAACAGGCGAGCCATTTAATAGAGGCGCCTATGACCGAGGTGGTGTCGGGCAGAGATTCGGGAGGGGTAATTTGGGTAAGGAGGATAGCCTGGTTTTCATATCCGTATCCCACAATCGACTGCATATCGAATCGCTCGGGAACGGGCCAAAAAATGGGAGAGGCGGAGTATCCTTCGGGCAAGGACCATTCGATTGAGGTAGGCATTCCGGTTTCTCCCGGATTTTTCCAGTAAGAGTGCCAGCTGTCTTCCATTTTTATCCGGATCGCGACCCAAAAAGGTTGTCCGGGGCGAATGGATTCGCTTTCGGAAATGAGCTCTACGGAAACGGGAACTTCGAGTGAATTTTCTTGTGGGGTATTAAAGGTTTCGGTGTGTCCCTGACAGAGAGGGATAAGGGCGAAAAATGCCGACAGAAAAAATAGTGCCAAACATTTTTTTAAGATAGTATTTTTGCACATTCGGATCTTTCTCCTAAATTTTTAACACTTTCCCTTACTCTATAGGGGACTCACATTTTTTTATATACCGACCCGTTGAATTCTTGACAATTAGGGGTGTTTTAAGGTATCCCATAAGCTTAAGCCGGTTGAAAACGACTTGAGCCATGCTTTTAAACGTTAGAATATGAAAAAGCGTTTTTGGTTATTTAATTTCCTTTTCTCATAAATATTAATATATTATTAATGTTTTAAACATAAATAAACTATAAAGGAATCGTAAATGTTTGTAAAGGTAAACATCCTCGCTGTCAATCCTTTTTTTGACGCCTATACAGGATCCGACCTACTCGGAAAAATGATTTTCCTGGGACTACTCCTCCTTTCCGTCGCCACTTGGGTGATTTTAGTGTATAAAATCGGGATGACGGGAAAAGCAAAAAATAATTCTTTACGATTCGGAACACTTCTCAAAGAGAGTAAAGGAAATATTTTAAATCTGGAGTATGACGAGCCCGACAATTTTTTTCTTCACCCTTTTTGTCACCTTTATCAGGTACTGAAAACCGGAACCTTGGACCTCCTCAACAAAAACAGACGTTTCGGAAAAGCACTGACCGAAGAAAATACAGCAAAAGCCTCATACCTCTCTCATTCGGATATCGATATTATAAGGTCTCACCTTTCCACCACGATTTCATTGCAAATCAAACAACAGGAAAAAAATTTATTTATCCTCTCCACCATCGTCACTTTGGCTCCCTTTCTGGGATTATTGGGAACAGTGTGGGGAATTTTAGTCACCTTTAGCGAACTGCAAACGCAAACGGGAGGCAATACAAATCAAATGGTAATCGGCGGACTCTCGCTGGCTCTTGCCACCACTGTTTTCGGACTGATCGATGCCATTCCGGCTCTCATAGGATACAACTATTTAAAGAGCGTCATCAAAGATTTTCATACAGAAATGGAATGTTTTTCCAATGAAATCCTGGCTTCAGTGGAAATGCAATACCGGAAGGTCGATGTCGAATGAGGTATAGTCCAAGAAATCGAACTATCGGCGACCCGGAAGAGCCCTCAATCAACCTGACTCCACTCATCGATGTGGTGTTTGTGATCCTCATCATGTTTATTCTGGTTGCACCGCTGTTAGAGATAGAAAATATCCGACTTGCAGAGGCGCCTGTCGGAGGCAAAGATCTTCGCCCTGTCGCAAAAGAGGCCGGGCCGATTTCTTTACGCGTATTTGCCGATGATACAATTAAACTGAATGACTATCCTGTAACCATAGAGAATTTAAAAAATCTGCTTATACAGGCAAAAAAAGACCATCCTTTGGCATCTCCTGTATTATTTCAGGATCAAAGAGCCCGATTCGGCACATACCAATCGGTAAAAAATGCTCTGGAAACAGCAGGATTTGAAGAAGTGGACCTTGTTTTAAAGCCGGGAGGATAAGATGGAAAAAAAACTTTTCTTTTCGCCTATCCGTGTTAAAAAAAATGCCGTGTTGATTGCCGTTTGGATTTTTGTCATTATCGCCCATACTGTCATTCTCTATTATTTGATTTCGGAAACGGCAGAAAGGGCAAAAAAAAAGGCGGGACCGGTTAAAATGACAGTGACGACGGTAAAATTGCAGGAAAAAACTCGAAACACCTCTATCGGTGCGGTACATCCTCGAGAAGAGAAAAAAAATATCGCAGCGGTTCCGAAAAAAGATCCGGTTATCCCTCCTCCTGTCGTAAAACCCAAAACTCCCACCCCTACAATAAAAAAAGAGGAGAAAAAAAAGGAACCGCAGGACGATAAAAAAAGTCGACTTTTGAAACAGGCAAAAGAAAGTATTGCTCTCGTCAATGCCAAGCCATACAAATCCTCAGATACAAAAAAAATCAGCCCCCTCTCTGAAAAATCTCTTCCTGCCGAAATCGGAGAGTTAGAGTCAAACTCTTCGGAATACGATTATAAAAGTCGACTTGCCGGCACCTTAAAAGCTTTGTTACAATTACCTGAATACGGCGATGTCCAAATAAAACTCTGTCTGAATCGGGCGGGAAAAGTCACGGAATTGATTGTGCTGAAAACAGATAGTAAACTGAATAAAAAATATGTAGAAGAGCATTTACCGAAACTTACTCTTCTTTCTTTCGGGAATAATTTTCTCAATAGCTCTTCAAAAACTTTTACAATTACCCTTACAAACGAGTGAACTGTTATGAATAAAGTCCTGCTACTCTTTTTATTGTTACTCCCGGCTCTCAATCCGGTGTTATATGGCACGGATGACGAATCGGAAGAGGCCTTCGTCGTACCTCTCTCCACCGGAATAAAAATAGAACCTATCTACCTCGCCGGTTTTAACGGAACCCCGGAACAAAAAGAACACACTACCGCGCTGGAAAAAATACTGCGCTTCGATCTGAACGTTAACGGAATGACTCAGGTAGTCGCTAAATCTCCCGAAGCGGAATCGGCTATCTCCCGATCAAAATATTTCGGACCGGCTGAAATGAAATTTTGGCAAAAAAACTGCATCGGACACCTCATCAAAGTAACCGTCACAGACAATTCTGTCGATACCGAAATCATCGATTTGAAAGGGGGTCCTATCAAGGAAATCAAAGGAATACCGATAGACGGAACTCTCTCCCACGATCGAAAACAAATGCACCTGATTGCAGACAGTATTCATAAGGCTCTTTTCGGGAAAGACGGTATCGCCCGCTCCAAAATACTCTACACCGTCAGAGAAAAAATACCGGGAAAAAATGAATGGATATCAAATATTGTGGAATCCGATTACGACGGAGCAAACGCAAGGCAGATCATTTATGATGCGGGCTATTGTGTCACTCCCCGTTACGTTCCTCCGGAACCGGAAAAACAGGCGGGAAATTTTTTTTATGTCTCTTATAAAACAGGGCAACCTAAAATTTATCTGGGATCTTTAAAGGGAGTCCCTCCGCAACGATTCAGCTACCTTCGGGGAAATCAACTGATGCCGGTCCTCTCTTTTCAAAGAGATGCCGTCGCTTTTATTTCCGATGTAACCGGTAATCCTGATCTTTTTATTCAGGAATTTTCTCCGGAAAAAGGGGCTGTCGGCAAACCGCGGCAAATTTTTACCGCCGGATTAGCCACACAAGGGACTCCTACTTTCAGTCCGGACGGAAACCGGGTGGCTTTTGTATCGGATAAAGATGGCTCTCCGAAAATTTATACAATAAAAATTCCGGAGGCGGGAAAAAACATCAAAGATATTCACCCGATTGCAGTCAATAAATATCGACGCGGCTGCACCGCCCCTGCCTGGTCTCCCGACGGTACAAAAATTGCCTATTGTGCACCTGTTGACGGAGTCAGACAGATTTTTGTCTTCGACCTGAATACACAAAAAGAAGTGCGCCTTACAGAGGGTGCTTTGCAAAAAGAAAATCCGTCATGGGCTCACAATAGTCTTCATTTAGTATACAATGCAGGAAGTGATAAGGGAAGCGACTTGTACCTTGTAAATTTAAATAAACCGGAGCCTGTAAAAATCAGTTCAGGGAAAGGGGAAAAACGATTCCCCGATT
>Ga0206889_1013_pt1 | contig 43053 bp, 43 predicted proteins | sample Alteio_BWOrgHeat_57_FD_153245 | JGI IMG/M metagenome (GOLD analysis project Ga0206889, IMG submission 153245) | Enriched cells from forest soil in Barre Woods Harvard Forest LTER site, Petersham, Massachusetts, United States - Alteio_BWOrgHeat_Nextera5 ... | reverse complement strand
GGCTTCATCGTTCTCCATTGAGGCATCTCCATTAAGGCGACATACTTGGTTAATCTTGCGCGTTTAAAATCATGCTGACTTTGTGCCGGCATATCTAACACCACTACCCATCCGCCACTTTCACTCACTTCTTCATACCATTCTTCATAATAACTATCATCACTGCTGTGAAAGTTCAATACATTCTCCGCAACTAAAATGAATTTATTGATGCCTTGTATTTGCAGCTGGTCGGTAACATCGCGGCGCATGGTCATGATATCATTCTCAATAGCATCATTCCATTCACCGATCAGTTCTATGATAGCATAGTTCTGCTCATAATCCGCAAAGAGGATCTTCATGTACAGGGTCTTGCTGCCAAAATCATCCCATTGAGGATGGATATAATAATTGTAAACAGTTTGGGAAAATTCGAACTCACTGTAGATGCGACCATAAAAAGGAGAACGCTCGTCTTCTTCAGATGTATATAAATGCCGCCAGTTATAATATGGTTCTATATCCTGCAAATCATGCCTTTCTTAGAGCAAATTTATCTCTAAAAGAGATTCATTCCAAATAAGGTGCAGAGGATAAACCAGAAAGAAGATATTATGTTTCCCTGTCTTTTGTATTTCTTATCAAACTGATGCCGGCAGAGAAGAAAACGGCACCTAAGATGCCGGCGAAAATAATGGCTTTGATATTTTTAGGGCCTGTGGTGTTATTCATAAATACTATGCCTGCGGTAATAAGGCCTACAACACCTAATAGTGTTAAAATAATTCCGAGCAAACGCTTTTCCATGGTTGTTTTAGTTAAACTATGACAATTTCCATGCCTAACTCCTATAAATAAAATATCCTTTCATTTTCCTTACTTCCCGGCATAATATTTCACCAACCCTTCCATCGGGTTCTTCAATATCTTACCCAATTGCAATTCATAAGAATGGCACATATCCTTAATTACATCTTTAAATGCATCTGCAACGCTGCCGATAAAATGAATCGGCAATGTCCAGCTCTCGGTGTATTTACAAATATGCGTGAAGAAAAAATCGTTGATCCCATCTTCGATAATATTCTCGATCATATAATGTCCGCGATTCTCGGATAAAAATATAGCGAACGAAGCAAGATAACGGTTAGGCATAGGTTGTTTGTAAATAGCATCCAATATCTCTACCGCACCCACATTAAACTTTGCTTTAAAACGATCCATCAGATCCGGATCAAATGTGTTATACAAATAATATTGTATCACTTTTCTTCCCAGGTAAGCACCACTGCCTTCATCTCCGAGTACATATCCCAAACCCGGACTGTTCTTCAATATCTTCTTACCATTATAATAACAGGAATTGGAACCGGTGCCCAATATACAGGCAACACCTTTTTGATCGCCACACAATGCTTTTGCAGCACCCATCAGATCGTGATCAACAGTTATAGTAGCTTTTGAGAATATTTTTTTTAACGCCTGCTTCATCATCTTCACATTGGCAGGATTACTACATCCCGTTCCATAAAAATGAATCACTGACGGAACCGCACCCTTCATCTTTGGTTTTAATTCTTTTTCTAATATATCTACGATCTCGGTGAGCGTTAAAAAATACGGACTGATCCCTTGCGTGAAAATTGTTTTCTTCTTTTTGCCATCCAGCAAGCACCATTCTGCTTTTGTAGAGCCGCTGTCTGCGATTAATTTTATTGCCATAATGATTATTGAATCTATGGTAAATCTACGGACTAATCCAACAACAAACAACGAACAACTAACAACCGCTATAATTGCTTAAATTTGCACCCTATCTATTGTGAGTATGAACAAAAAACTTCAGGTTTGGCTTCCATTTCTTTTCGCGTGTGTAATGAGCATCGGGATATTCCTGGGTTATAAAATGAAGGAAGAATTACCGGGAAGAGATTTCTTCTCTGTTCAAAAAGAACGCCCGTTGGAGCAGTTAATGGACCTGGTCGATCAAAAATATGTAGATAGCGTAAACCTGGATTCATTAAGCGATACTGCTATCCAGGCGATGATCAGCAAACTCGATCCGCACTCACGTATCATTAGCGCCAGCGAATTACAAAAAACAAATGATGAACTCGCCGGTAATTTTTACGGTGTAGGAATTGAATATTTCATTTATGGTGATACTATTAATGTGGTATCCATCATACCCGATGGACCGGCCGCTCAAACAGGATTGAAGGCCGGCGATAAGTTCTTAAAAGTGAACGATAGTATTGTAACAGGTAAAAAATTAAGCAACGACCAGGTTAGCAAAATATTCCATGGCGAAAAAGGCTCAGCGCTTACCGTGGTTGTCCGTCGCGGCAATGAAATAAAAACATTTGTTATAACACGTGATCTTGTTTCACTGAACACGGTATCGGCCAGTTACATGATCGGTGATAGTATTGGCTATATCAAACTGGATATGTTCTCTATGCAATCGCATGCCGAATTTTTACGGGCATTGGAAGATCTGCAAAAACAAGGAATGAAAAAACTCATTCTTGATCTGAGAGATAACGGAGGCGGAATATTGGAAGAAGCGACCAAGATAGCAGATGATTTTTTGGATGGAGATAAACTGATCACTTATACAGAAGGCGCGCATTTTCCTAAAAAAGAATATCGTTGCCAGGCTGAAGGTTCTTTTGAAAAAGGTCCGCTCGTAATATTGACCAATGAAAATACTGCCAGCGCCAGCGAGATATTAAGTGGCGCTTTGCAGGATTGGGACAGGGCAACGATCATTGGAAGAAGAACTTTTGGAAAAGGATTGGTACAGGAACAATATGATCTGAACGATGGCAGCGCTTTACGTTTAACGGTTGCGCGATATTATACACCTGTTGGAAGATGCATACAAAGACCTTACAACAATGGCGACCAGGCATATTATGATGAAATTGCCGATCGTTATACAGACGGCGAAATGACAAGTGCCGATTCTATCAAACAGGATAGCAGCAAAGCATTTAAAACAGTTGGTGGCAGAACAGTATATGGGAATGGCGGAATTACACCTGATATTTTCGTTCCACTCGACACTTCTATGTTCGACAAATCTCTTTACAATATCTACATGGGACATGCCCTTCCCGATTTCGCCTATAATTTTTATCTTCAACATGAAACATTATTGAATGGCTACAAAACGATCGGAGATTTTAAAACAAACTTCAATATCACAGATGAATACTGGAACCAATTCATCACGTTTCTTCCAAAAGATTCTATTACCTTAGAAAAAACAACTCCTGCTTTAAGAAAAGAATTATCTACGCATATCAAAGCCTATATTGCCCGTCAGCTATGGCGCAGCGAAGGTTATTTTGAATTGGAAAATATAGATGATAAGACCATACAGAAAGCGGTTGATGTGTTGAAAAAAGAAAATTAACAATGGATAATTGTTGAATCCATTAACTTTAGACAACACTCAATTGTCTAATGCCCCAACCAGCTGCACACTTAAAAAAAGTATTAAAACCCATTCATCTTTGGGCCATCGCCGTCGGGCTTGTTATCTCCGGTGAATATTTTGGCTGGAATTATGGTTGGGGCGTTGCCGGAACCCTTGGCTTTTTGATCGCTACGATAATTGTTACGATCCTCTATGTCACTTTTATCTTTAGTTATACAGAACTCACCGCTGCAATTCCTCATGCAGGCGGTCCGTTTGCTTATTCTTACAAAGCATTCGGTCCGATCGGCGGTTTTATTGCCGGCTATGCAACATTGGTAGAATTTTTATTAGCGCCTCCGGCCATTGCATTTGCATTGGGCAGTTATGTTCACTTCCTCTACCCTGCTATTTCCGTGATGCCTGTTGCCATTGGAGGTTATATTGTTTTTACACTCATTAATTTTTTAGGCATAAAAGAATCAGCCATATTCACTTTGATCGTTACCGTATTGGCAGTGGTAGAATTATTATTATTCATGAGCATTGTGGCACCACATTTTGAAATGAAGAATTTCATGTTGCACCCAATGCCTTTTGGTTATGCGGGTATTTTTGCTGCATTGCCTTTTGCTATTTGGTTTTACCTGGCCATTGAAGGTGTTGCCATGGTGGCTGAAGAAGTAGATGATCCTCAACGAAATATTCCCAAAGGTTATATTTATGGTATTGGCACATTGGTATTGCTTGCATTGGGTGTAATGTTCTTTACCGGCGGTATAACCGATCCAAACCGATTAAGCAATATCGATTATCCACTACCGGAAAGTATCAGCATTGTTTTAGGAAAGAACAATAGCTGGACGAATATATTTGCCGGCATTGGTTTGTTTGGATTGATCGCTTCTTTTCATGGTATCATTATCAGTTATTCAAGACAATTATTTGCGATGGCAAGAGTTGGCTACCTGCCTTCTTTTTTATCAACCGTTCATCCAAAATTTCAAACACCGCACTGGTCATTGATCGTCGGTGGATTCATCGGCATCATTGCATTATTAACAGGAAGTACAGATAAAGTAATTATCATTTCCGCGATTGGAGCAGTAGTATTATACATCAGCAGTATGCTCAGTTTATTTATGTTGAGAAAGAAACTACCGGAATTACACCGACCTTTTAAAACGCCCTTCTATCCATATTTCCCGGCGATAGCCTTGATACTTTCCATCATTTGTTTATTATCAATTGTATGGTACAACCTATTATTAGCAGGAATATTTTTTGGCGGACTGGTAATTGCAGTAATAATATTTGTAGCTGCAGGCATTCATAAAAAAGAATTAAATGACGAAGTATTAGTTGACAGTTGACCGATGTCAGATGACAGATGACAGGCGACTTCGTTAACGCCTGCTGTTATGCCTGTCAACTAGCAACTGTCATCTGTCAACTACTTTGCCTTAACTTTATACAATGGCATACCATTGCACACTGCATAGCAGGACATATCGTTTTAATGACCTGAAGGCTTTATTGGCAAAGGCCTCTCCTTTTCGTTCGGGAGATGCATTGGCAGGTATTGCAGCAAGCAATTACGAAGAAAGAATTGCTGCGCAGATGACATTAGCGGATGTTCCATTGAAAACATTTTTGACCGATGCCATCATTCCTTATGAACAGGATGAAGTAACCAGGTTGATCATTGATAGTCATGATGCAGTTGCCTTCGGCCCTATCAGTTCTTTTACCGTTGGTGAATTAAGAGATTGGTTATTGAGTGATGCCGCAACTGTTTTCACCTTACGCGAATTGGCCAATGGCTTAACACCCGAGATGGTTGCTGCCGTTTCTAAATTAATGCGCAACCAGGATCTTATAAATGTTGCATCGAAATGCGAGGTGGTAACAAAATTCAGAAACACCCTTGGCTTAAAAGGAAGATTCTCCACACGTTTGCAACCCAATCATCCAACAGATGATATCAAAGGAATCGCCGCAAGTATTGTAGATGGATTATTATATGCCAGCGGCGATGCGGTGATCGGCATTAATCCTGCAACAGATAATATTGGGATAGCGACCGATCTTTTACATTTGATAGATGATCTTAGATCAAAATATTCAATGCCGGCACAAAGCTGTGTGTTAAGTCATGTTACATCCACTATTCAGATGATCAATAATGGCGCTCCGGTTGATCTCGTATTTCAATCGATCGGGGGAACAGAACAAACGAATAAAAGTTTTGGTGTAAGTCTTTCTATATTGCAGGAAGCATACGAAGCCGCATTATCATTGAATCGTGGAACGGTTGGCAACAATGTGATGTATTTTGAAACAGGGCAAGGAAGTTCTCTTTCGGCAAATGCACATAATGGAGTGGATCAGCAAACCTGCGAAGCAAGAGCTTATGCAGTTGCGAAAAAATTCAACCCATTAATTATTAATTCTGTTGTTGGATTCATCGGACCTGAATATTTATTTGATGGAAAACAAATAATCCGCGCAGCGCTGGAAGATCATTTTTGCGCGAAGCTTTTGGGATTACCAATGGGAATGGATGTTTGCTATACCAATCACGCGGAGGCGGACCAGGATGATATGGATAATTTATTAGTATTACTTGGTGTAGCAGGTTGTAATTATGTTATTGGCGTGCCCGGATCGGATGATATCATGCTGAATTATCAATCCACTTCGTTTCATGATGCATTGTTCTTGCGTAAACAATTGGGATTATGTCCTGCTCCCGAGTTTGAGCAATGGTTGATAACACAAGGTATCCTCAATGAATCCGGACAATTGCAGGAAGCAAATGCATCACATCGGTTATTAAGTTTTTAATGGACGATCTAAGACCAACCATATCAAAACACATTCCGCAGGCAGACCCATGGTCTTCCCTGCGTTCTTTTACCGCTGCAAGAATTGCATTGGGAAGAACCGGTGTTGCATTACCATTGAAAGAATCACTGAACCTTGCATTGGCACATGCGCATGCACGCGATGCGGTGTACTCTATGTTGCACATCGATGAATTAACCAATAAATTAAATCAATTTGGATTGCCGATCGTGCAACTGCATAGCAATGCAAAAGACCGTAAGCAATATTTGCAGCGCCCGGATATGGGAAGAAAATTAGAGCTGATGTCCTTGTTGCATCTGCAGGAATTTGCTACTTCAAAAAATACGATCGCGATAAGTATTGCGGATGGATTGTCTGCTAACGCGATCAATGAAAATATTGTTCCGCTTTTAGCAGAACTGATGCCGATGTTAAGAAATATGGGAGTTGTTATTGCGCCGTTGTGTTTGATATCACAGGGAAGAGTTGCGATCAGTGATGAAGTAGGCGCCGCATTAAAAGCGAATCTTTCTCTGATATTTATTGGAGAACGTCCGGGACTTAGTTCCCAGGATAGCATGGGTGCTTATCTTACGTATAATCCCAGTCCGGGATTAACAGATGAAAGCCGTAATTGTGTTTCTAATATTCGTCCTGATGGATTGCCATATACGCAAGCAGCACAAAAAATATTTTATCTCGTTCAGGAATCACTTCGTTTAAAGATATCGGGTGTTTTGTTGAAGGATAATAATACACAGCAACTTTCCTACTAAGCTTCCAGTTCTTTCATCAATCCATTCAAGTCGAGTGCTTTGGTAAACATTTCCAATGAGCCGTCCGGATGATGCGGCCATAATTCTTTCGGACGATCCCAATATAATTCTACTCCGTTACCATCCGGATCATTTAAATACAATGCTTCCGATACTCCATGATCACTTGCTCCGGTAAACGGATACTTTGCTTTGTATAATCTGTCAAAAATAACAGCGAGGTCTTTTCTTGTTGGATATAAGATAGCGGTATGATACAATCCCACACCAAACGCAGGAGCCGGTGGCGCGCCCTTACTTTGCCAGGTGTTTAAACCAATATGATGATGGTAACCGCCTGCAGAAATAAAAGCCGCGTCTTTTCCGTAAGTAGCAATTAGTTCAAATCCTAATAAGCCGCAATAAAAATCCAATGATTTTTGAATGTCGGAAACTTTCAGATGCACATGACCGATTCGGGTTTGTGCGGGTATGATATATTTATTATCCATTGTTACTATAACAACCTATAGGCCCATATTGTTGTTACCCCGGGCAACCAACAACAATAAGCGTTTTATATTACTCTATCTCATCTTCAACGGTAGCCACTCTCTTACCTAATCGTACCAACCAGGTAATGGCAATTGCAAGGAACGGGATGGTTGACAGGTAAACCTTTGGCTCGCCCTTCATAATACCATCGCCAAAGATCAGCAACACGGTTATACCAAGCAGTATAAGCCCTGCCATTGTTAACCTTTTTGAATGTATACCTACAAATATGCCGAAGAAGAAAATAAGCTGTCCGGGTATGATCAATACCCATATCGGGTTTTGAATAAAAAGCGTCAACGCTCTTGGATCTGTAAATAGGGAGTATTCTATTTGCGGAATAAATCCTGCTGCAGGATGTCCCCAATCAGCATAGCAAATTAAAAATGTCACCAATAGTCCAAGATTGAAGAATCGATTCATATGGAGGGTTTTTAGTTTTTGTTTTAATAAAATTATTATGCAATTGCTCTTTGCAATTTTTCCAATTCTACAGGCGATATTACTTTTTCCGCGAGCTCCATCACCTGCGCAAAGAAAGGTGCTGGTGCCATTTGTTTTATTCCTGTCATCGTTGCTGTTCTTTCCATTTGATTTTGTGCAGGCAAAATAAACCGGAACCATTTGAATAACATTTCGGGTGGCATCTTCGACATGATCTGTCCTCTGTGGCCCATCAATTCTTCATCTGTAAAATATTTCCAAAGCAACGGTTGTGTTACTCTTTCCTCTTCGGCTGTATGTTCTAAATAAATGCCATGGTATTCAGTAAACGACAAATAAAATTCCGCACCATCTGCTGCAACATCTTTTCCGGCAATGGTATCTGTATGTATCTTATTTAATAGTTCTTCCAGTTTATGTTGTGCAACATGTAATGCTGCATGATCTTCGGTATCATGTTTGGAAGCGCCCGGGCAACGCAATTCCAGGTCGGCAAGTACTACCTCATTCTCATCTTCTGCATGTTTGTTAAGCATCATAAAAACATCCGTTCCCAAATAATACAATTGTTCTACTTCTTTCTTATCCGAAAAGTCGGTTTTGCCCGCCAGCAACGATAATTGTGACAATGCATTTCTTAAAGCCTTGTGTGGAATGTCGTATGATCTAAGCCGGTTTTGCATTTTGATCTATTTGTTTATTATACTGTTTTGAAGATCCAATATCTTATTATACACATCGCGGGCATCATAAATAAAATCCAAACTGGTTGTGAGTTGTGTGCCTTGTATAGCTGATCCGCTCATCTTAAGTCCCATCATATCACCCACACCAAATAAGATAGAGCCGCTACCATCCTTTTTGAGATCAAGAGAGATATCCGGCAATGTTCTTATTTGTAAAGATTTTACAGCTGTTTGTCCTGTTTCGATTATTACCCTGTCGCCGGTTAAAGCATATATTGTTTTAGCTCTCTTCCGGGCATCCATAAAAAAACGTCCAACCATCAGGTATAAACCTACTACTACAAACGGAACACCAAAGAGCTTAAAGAACCAGGGTGTATTTGCTACAATGGCGATCGTTTCCCAAACGATCGCAAAGCCACCCCAAAGTAAACTAAATGGTATAAGTATTGCATCTGATCTTTTTAATATAATGCCCCGTTTAGGTCTTCCTGCCCATAAAAGTTTTTCACCGGCATTCAGTATTGGCCTTAACTCTTCCTGTAGCTGGTAATCGATGATAAGCATAACCGTTTAAAATATTTTTGGAGCCGGGTAAATGTACAAATGTTTATTTATTAGCATACTACATATTGGGTGACAGAATATGTGACGGGGCTGCATTTTGAGGGCTTTTCGCCTCATTATAAAAAAACATTTCAAAACTTATCCACAAAAGTGGATAATCAGAGAGCGCCAAAAACTTAACTATTTAGCAATACAGAATAAAAATTTGAACGGGAAGAAAGCAAAAAATAAAAAAGATCGGGAAACTGGCTTTGCAAACAAGAAAAACGGAGAAAAAACAAATATTATTATTTAAAATAATGGATAAGTGCGCATGCAGAATACGCTGCAATGCACGACTGACGTTGGTTTTATTCATTTTTTAAATACACCTTTGCAGAGTAAGTTTAAACAATGACCGGCACAATACTAACAACGCTTAATTCAGTTCAACGGGTTTTAGAAGCTTTTACTCCTGCTATGGCAGGAACATTAAAGGTTTCTGCGGAATCTGTTGGATGGATCGGGGCGCTAACAATATTCATTCTATGGAGGACCGGCAATACAGCCAGGTAGTTCAGAAGTTGTAATATCCTATTGAAGAACACCATGATTGCATGCTACCTAAAATGCCCCTTGTTGGGGCATTTTAGTTTTGGCTATTCTTTAAAAAGAAACAACATTAAGATACCGATAAAAATGACCGAACTCAACCCTATCAGTTTCGTGATCAACCCACCGGCGATACATCCTGCGAAAAAAGGCAAGACCACATAAGACTGATTAATGATCTTCGTTTTTAGCTCTTGCTTCTGCTGTGCATCATATGCGAAATAATGGGTGATATCTATAAATAGTTGCGTAACATTTCCCGTCATAACAGTAGTTGGTGCCAGTACTTCTTTGGCAAAGAAACGTCCGTATGCATTTTGTAAGCCCAACGCAAAAACTATCATCATCGGTATTACAATATTTAAAAAGCAAAATGGATCCTCATTTTTATAAAAGATAGCCGCTACTCCTGTTACTATTAATAATGTTCCTTCGATCGCTAATAATTTATTGATCCTTTTTCTGAAACTCGGGGAACGATTAATAAGAAGCGTAGAAAAAATGATGGAAAAAATAAATACTGGAAAGGAAATAAGTTTTACCCAGGAACTCGCTGTTTGATGGGTAATCACATCATACGCAAACACAACGAAGTTGCCGGTTACATGTGCCGAGAAAAGCCCGTTTGCACCAATAAATGTGGAGGTGTCGGCATAGCCTGCAACAAAGCTTAGGATGATGCTTGTTAATGTTAGCTTATTGAACATTTCAAACCGGTCTTTTATCATTTCGCTTTCTCTGCTTGTTTTACGCTAAAATTAGGACTTCCATAGCTTATTATTCCATTTGCCCTATATTTGCCGTCCAAAATAATATCAGTTTATGGTGCAATTGTTCTATGTCGTTCCTGCAATGGGAATCGTTGGTTTGCTTTACACATTCATCCAGTTTGGATGGGTATCTAAACAAGATGCGGGCAACAGCCGCATGAAAGAGATCAGTACTTATATCGCCGAGGGCGCTATGGCTTTCTTAAAAGCAGAGTATAAGATCATGGCCTATTTTGTTATCCTTGCCGGTTTGCTGCTGGCAGTTATGGGATATAGCAATCCTAATAGCAGCTGGAGTATTTCCCTGGCTTTTGTGCTGGGTGCTTTTTGCAGTGCATTGGCAGGCTTTATAGGTATGAAAGTGGCTACCAAAGCGAATGTACGTACTGCAGAAGCGGCACGTACCAGCTTAAGCAAAGCATTAAAAGTTTCTTTTACCGGTGGTAGTGTAATGGGATTGGGCGTTGCCGGATTAGCCGTTTTAGGATTGGGCGGAACATTCATCATTCTTAAATCAATATTCGCTCCGCATGCTACCGTTGATAGCATTGACATGCAACGCACCATTGAAGTCTTAACCGGCTTTAGTTTAGGTGCAGAAAGCATTGCCTTGTTTGCACGTGTGGGTGGCGGTATCTATACAAAAGCAGCAGATGTGGGTGCTGATCTTGTTGGTAAGGTAGAAGCCGGCATTCCGGAAGATGATCCACGTAACCCGGCAACGATTGCCGATAACGTAGGTGATAATGTAGGTGATGTGGCAGGTATGGGTGCCGATCTTTTCGGAAGTTATGTGGCTACTGTTCTGGCAACAATGGTGTTAGGAAGAGAAACGCTTACTCCTTTGGGTGACAATTATGGTGGTTTATCTCCTATCCTTTTACCGATGTTGATCGCAGCTTCGGGTATTATCTTCTCTATCATTGGAACTTTCTTTGTAAAAATATCAGAATCAGCAGGCAATAGTACAGATGTTGTACAACGTGCATTGAATATGGGTAACTGGGGCTCTATAGTATTAACAGGTATTGCTTGTTATTTTTTAGTGCATTGGATCTTACCTGAACATTTATCATTAAGAGGTTTTGAATTTACACCAACCGGTGTATTCGGTGCGATATTAGTAGGATTAACAGTAGGTACATTAATGAGTATCATCACAGAATATTATACAGCGATGGGTAAGGGCCCGGTAAAAAGTATTATTCGTCAGTCTTCAACAGGGCACGCTACTAATATCATTGGTGGTTTGGCTGTTGGTATGGAAAGTACCTTGTTACCAATATTAGTATTGGCCGCAGGTATCTATGGTTCTTATGCCTGCGCGGGTTTATATGGTGTAGCCATTGCTGCTGCAGGTATGATGGCTACCACTGCGATGCAATTAGCGATCGATGCATTTGGTCCGATTGCAGATAACGCAGGTGGTATCGCAGAAATGAGTGAATTGCCTCAGGAAGTTAGAGGCAGAACAGATATTTTAGATGCGGTAGGTAATACAACTGCTGCAAGTGGTAAAGGATTCGCGATCGCTTCTGCTGCATTAACGGCATTGGCATTGTTTGCAGCCTTTGTTGGTATTGCAGGAATTGATGGCATTGATATTTACCATGCAGATGTATTGGCCGGATTATTTGTTGGAGGTATGATACCATTCATCTTCTCTTCATTAGCGATCCGTGCGGTAGGAGAAGCTGCTATGGCGATGGTAGAAGAAGTTCGTCGCCAGTTCCGTACCATCCCTGGTATCATGGAAGGAACAGGTAAGCCGGAATATGATAAATGCGTGGCGATCTCTACACAGGCATCTATTAAAAAGATGATGTTGCCGGGTGCTATTGCATTATTATCTCCTATCATTATTGGTTTTGTACTAGGACCAGAAGTATTGGGTGGTTTTCTTGCAGGCGCTACCGTTAGTGGTGTATTGATGGGTATGTTCCAGAACAACGCCGGTGGTGCATGGGACAATGCTAAAAAATCTTTTGAAAAAGGAGTAGAAATAAATGGTGAGATGTTCTATAAAAAATCAGAACCGCATAAAGCATCTGTAACAGGTGATACAGTGGGAGATCCATTTAAAGATACCAGCGGGCCATCTATGAATATCCTTATTAAATTGATGAGCATTGTAAGTTTGGTTATTGCTCCTACCCTTGCCAAGATCCATCATGATAAGATCGTTTCTAACAGGAACGCAGAGATCATTAAGATGGTGAAAATGCAGGAAGAACAGAAATAAAAATTAAAAGCTTAAATAATAAAGCCCGATCAAATTGATCGGGCTTTATTATTTAATAGTGTTCACGATGTCTTTTATATCTTATAACAGGTTCCTTCCTGTGCCAATACACTATCCTTAAAAACAGAACGCGTTTCAATTAAAAATTCATCCAGTTTTTCATACCGGGAAGAGAAATGCCCGATGATCAGTTTTTTAACTTCCGCTTTTTGAGCTATCGTAGCAGCCTGTGTGGTAGTACTGTGAAAATGCATTTGCGCCCTGTCTTCATTCGCTTTGAGGTAAGTCGTTTCATGGTATAAAAGATCTACTCCTCTTACTTTATCAATGATCGTTTCATCATAAACTGTATCTGCACAATACGCATAACTCTTCGCGCGTATACCCGGCCGCGTTAGTACTTCATTTGGAATAACAGTTCCTTCTTTGTTTGTATAATCCTGTCCCTCTTGTAATTTTTCATAGAAGCTTACAGGTATTCCGTAAGCTCTTACCTGTTCTCCGTTCACACTTCTCGGTTTCTTTTTTTCACGAAATAAAAAGCCCCGGCATTCAATACGATGCTTCACATTAAAAGTGCTTATCGTCATAGAATTATCATCTACCAGTATTCCTTCTTCTAAAATAGGATGAAAGAATAGTTTAAAAGAAAGATGAGAATTTGCTACGCGCATTTGTATCCCGATGATCTCTTCCAGTTCTTTCGGGCCATATAAATGAAGGTCTTGTGTGCGATTCAATAAACTCATGCTATTGATCAACCCGATCAAACCAAAATAATGATCGCCGTGAAGATGTGAGATGAATATGCGCGTAACCTTACTCCTGCGGATATTCCATTTGGCCATCTGCATTTGTGTGCCTTCGCCGCAATCGATCAGAAAATTTTCCTTTTGCGTTTGTAAGACCTGCGCAGTCGGGTTTCTCCCAAAAGAAGGAACGGCTGAATTACATCCTAGTATGGTGAGTCCTAGCAATGGATATAAGATTTAAATATATGATGAGATAATTTTTTCCGGGACTAACTGCAAACCCTACTCGTCACCATCTGCCAATAACTCCCGTTCAATCTCTTCCATCTGCACAATATCCCAGGCCTCGCTTTCGGTGGGGGTTATATTCATTATTTCCAGCAACTCTTTTTCATCCAATAAGTCCTCTACCGCTTGTTGTAACCCGCAGATCACGAAGGACATATTCTTTTCATAAAACTCTTGTTGGATCTCCGCCAATAATTCGGCCACTCCTTCGTTAATACCTTGTACATCGTTCATTTTCAAGATCACATGCGGTATGTCCTTTTGCTGGTATGAAAGCAATAAATTCTTTATTTCTTCTGTCATATTAGCAGAAAGCTCCGCCTCTTCGGGCATAATAACGGTAAATTTCTCTTTGGTATCTATTTTGACATTCATACTATCGAAAGAAGTAATAGTTCTTATATATGTAAAGTAAAGATTTTTTTTCGTGTGAAAACATTTAGCAAAATATTATTTCGCGAAAAGAAACCTTCGGTTCAAAACACAGTCAAACTACTGTGTTTTACTGCCTGCCCGGATTTCTTCACATATTAACATTTCGTGTAGGCAGCGAACTATATCTTCGAAATAATCGTTATTATTGTACAAGCTTAAACTCAAGGAAATGGATAACAATTTTTCAGCACAAGTAAAGGAAATCATCTCTTACAGTCGTGAAGAAGCTTTGCGCCTGGGGAATGATTTTATCGGCACGGAACATTTAGTATTGGGTTTAATACGCGATGGCGAGAATACCGCCGTTAAAATATTAAAGTCTTTAAATGTAGATCTGTACGAATTAAGAAAGGAAATAGAAGTAGCCGTAAAGGACAAGACGGGAAAGAACATTGCGAACATCAATTCGCTGCCGCTCACCAAACAGGCAGAGAAAGTGATCCGCATTACTGTGCTTGAAGCAAAAGCACATAAGAGTGCAAGCGTGGAAAGCGAACACCTGATGCTTTCTATTTTAAAGAACAAAGAAAATGTAGCTACGCAAATATTAAATCAATTTGACGTGGATTACGACATCTTCAAAAATGAATTGGGTTTTGTTACAAGCACCCCTCCTGCTGCAGAATTTTCTGAAGAAGGCGAAGATGATTTTGATGATGAAAGAAAACAATACAGCCAGCAACAAAAAGCAGCGCGTGGTGGTGCAGGGCAACCTAAATCAAAAACACCTGTGTTGGATAATTTTGGTCGTGACATAACGCGTTTGGCAGAAACCAATGCATTGGATCCGATCGTTGGCCGTGAAAATGAAATTGAAAGGGTTTCTCAAATATTGAGCCGTCGTAAAAAGAATAACCCTATTTTAATTGGAGAACCGGGTGTGGGTAAAACCGCTATCGTAGAGGGTTTGGCCTTACGCATCGTTCAACGTAAAGTAAGCAGGGTATTGTTTGATAAAAGAGTCGTTTCTCTTGATCTGGCTGCATTGGTTGCCGGTACTAAATACCGCGGACAGTTTGAAGAAAGGATGAAAGCCATCATGAATGAATTGGAAAAGAACAGAGATGTGATCCTTTTCATTGATGAGATACATACTATTGTTGGTGCCGGTGGTGCCAGCGGTTCATTGGATGCGTCCAACATTTTCAAACCGGCTTTGGCGAGAGGTGAATTGCAATGTATCGGTGCTTCTACCTTAGATGAATACAGGATGCATATTGAAAAAGATGGCGCATTGGATCGTCGTTTTCAAAAAGTATTGGTAGAACAACCTACTGTTGAAGAAACCATCCAGATATTAAGTAATATCAAAAGCAAATACGAAGATTACCACAATGTTGTTTACAGCGATGCGGTGATTGAATCTTGTGTAAAACTGAGCGAGCGTTACATGACGGATCGTTTATTGCCTGATAAAGCAATTGATGTAATGGATGAAGTGGGCGCCAGAAAACACATCAAGAATATCAATGTGCCCGAAGAAGTAATTGAATTGGAAAAAAAGATCGAGGATATCAAACTCGAAAAAAATAAAGTAGTTAAAAGTCAGCGTTTTGAAGAAGCCGCTTCATTGAGGGATTCTGAAAAACGTTTACAGGAACAACTGGAAAAAGCCAAGAATGATTGGGAAGAAGAAAGCAAACACAGGCGCTACCCGATCGAAGAAGAAGATATCGCCGAAGTGGTGAGTATGATGACCGGAATCCCTGTAAAACGCATGGTACAGGCCGAAACAGAGAAATTACGCCGCATGGCGGATGACCTGAAAGGTGCTGTGGTTGGGCAGGAAGAGGCTATCGCAAAAGTTGTGAAAGCCATTCAGCGTAACCGCGTTGGATTGAAAGATCCAAAAAAGCCGATCGGTACATTTATCTTCCTGGGTCCTACCGGTGTTGGTAAAACAGAGTTGGCAAGAACATTGGCAAGACAAATGTTTGACAATGAAGACGCACTGATCCGGATAGATATGAGTGAATACATGGAAAAATTCACCGTAAGCCGTTTAATTGGTGCGCCTCCGGGATATGTTGGATATGAAGAAGGTGGTCAGCTAACGGAAAGGGTTAGACGTAAACCATACAGCGTTATCTTGTTGGACGAAATTGAAAAAGCGCATCCGGATATCTACAATATCTTATTACAGGTATTGGATGACGGACAGTTAACAGATGGCCTTGGAAGAAAAGTTGATTTCAAGAACACATTGATCATCATGACCTCTAATATTGGTGTTCGCCAGTTGAAAGATTTTGGTGATGGTGTTGGATTCGCCACTGCAAGCAGACAATTGAACGCGGACGAAAATAACAAAGCTGTTATCGAAAAAGCGTTGAAACGTACCTTCAGTCCGGAATTCCTTAACAGGATCGATGATGTGATCATCTTCAATACACTAAGCAGGGAAAATATCTTTGAGATCATTGATATCCTGATGAAAGGCGTAATGAACCGTTTGAGCAATCTTGGTTTCTCTTTAGAATTATCTGAAGCTGCTAAGAATTTCATTGCGGATAAAGGATACGATTCACAGTTTGGAGCAAGGCCTTTGCACAGGGCTATCCAAAAATACCTGGAAGATCCTTTAGCAGATGAGATCCTGAACATGCAGGTAAAGAACGGAGATATATTGATCGCCGATTTTGATAAGGAGAATGAAAAGATCAAGTTCACTTATAAAGGAGCTGAAAAGAAAAAAGGAACGAAATCTGCAGAGGCTTAAATTGCTGAAAAATAACACACAAAAGCTATCCCTAACCGGATAGCTTTTCTTTTTGAGAGATGGTTTTTTTATTTGATTTTTGTAGCGATGAATACGAAGAAGATCATAATCACCATCGACGGATGGTCATCTTGCGGAAAAAGCACGCTGGCAAAGCAATTGGCCAAACAATTGCATTATGCCTATATCGACAGCGGCGCCATGTATCGTGCCATCACCTTGTATTTTCTTCGTAACCATATTGATTGGAGCGATCATGCAAAGGTTGCGGAAGCATTAAGATCCATCAAAATAGAATTTCATCATAACAAAGATGCCGACCGGTCGGAGATCTTCCTGAATGATGAGAATGTTGAATACCTGATCCGCGATATGATCATTGCCGAAAAAGTAAGTGATATTGCCACCATTAAAGAAGTAAGGGATTTTGCAGTAACCCAGCAGCATAAGATGGGAAAGAAAAAGGGAATCGTAATGGATGGACGGGATATCGGAACCACCGTATTTCCGAATGCAGAGCTTAAGTTCTTTATGACAGCCGACATTGCCGTACGGGTAGAAAGAAGGTTCAGGGAGTTATATGAGAAAAAACCAAATGTCACTATAGAAGAGGTTAAGAATAACCTTGAGATGCGCGACTACATTGACTCTAACCGGGAGATAAGTCCCCTGCGAAAAGCAGATGATGCCGTTGTTCTGGACAATACCAACCTAACCATGGAAGAGCAGCTTGATTTTGCCCTAAAACTTTTTAAAACTAAACTGTAAAAAAATTTGGTTTTTTGAAAATCTACTCTAAATTTACATCCCAATTAACACTTAGGTGTTACTGCTTATAAAACGAGATTTAACGATTGCTTGCTTAACGACTGTCAATTTCACAAAGATCATTTCAAGTGGAGTTGGCAGTTTTGCTTTTTAGGAAACTCCCAAACTCATCTTACTAAAACAAAATACCCAAAACATTGAATGCTTTGGGTATTGGTATAATGTGTTAGCTGATCGTAGCTATTATATTTCTCTATGTGGATCAAAATTCTCCAGCTCTTTAGCAACAGCATGAAGGAAGATAGATCCTAACGCCCCATCAATGATACGATGATCATAACTTAAAGAGATATACATCATATGGCGAATGGCAATACTATCGCCCTGGGCTGTTTCTATAACAGCAGGTCTTTTCTTAATGGTGCCGATCGCCATGATGGCTACCTGTGGCTGGTTAATGATCGGGGTGCCCATAATGCTTCCAAAAGTGCCAATATTGGATAAAGTAAATGTACCGCCCGTTGTATCATCCGGTTTTAATTTACCGCTTCTTGCTGCATTGGCAAGATGATTCACTTGTTTGGTGAGTCCTGACAGGTTTAATTGATCTGCATTTTTAATTACCGGAACGATCAGGTTACCATCCGGCAAAGCCGCGGCCATGCCAATGTTGAGGTCTTTTTTAATAATGATCTTATCTCCTTCCAATGAACTGCTCAACATCGGATATTTTTTGATCGATTTTACGATCGCTTCAATGAACAACGGCGTGAAAGTGATCTTCTCCCCTTCTCTTTTTTCAAAATCTTTCTTGATCCTTTCTCTCCATTGCACCATATTGGTTACATCACATTCAGCAAAACTGGTTACATGCGCACTGATATTTTTGCTGTCGATCATATGCTTGGAGATCAGCTTACGCATTCTGTCCATTTCAATGATCTCCACATTGCCCGAAGGAATGGTTGCCGGAGCATCTGATGTACGATGTTCGATGTCGGGTGTACGACGTTCTGCCTGCGGTTGTTGGCTTCTTACTTCGTTCAACGATTGAAAATGCCCTGATCTTTTATTAGCTACATATGATAGGATATCTTTTTTGCTCACACGGCCATCCTGCCCTGTACCCGGAATATTTTCTAATTCGCTTAAGCTGATACCCTCGCCTGCAGCGATATTCAATACTAAAGGAGAATAAAATCTTGCTTTGCTCCCATTTGAAGAAGGTTGAACCTGGCTGCTTAAGATATCAGTTGGTTGGTAGGGAACCTGTTCTATTACTTTTTCTTCTTCGTGAGGAGATACTTTTGGCGGTGCTGCAACGGTTGGAGAAGGTCTGTGTGAATCAGATACCGCATCACTCACGCGTATCTTTGCAATAACATTACCGATCGGCACTACATCACCTTCACTAAACAGTAATTCTTCGATAATTCCATCAAAAGTGGAAGGAACCTCACTATCTACTTTATCCGTAGCAATATCCAATACCGTTTCGTCCTCTTTTACAGAGTCACCTGGCTTTTTATGCCATTTTAAGATGGTTGCTTCCATTATACTTTCTCCTAATTTAGGCATTATCAGGTCAACTAAGCCCATATAAAATCGTTAATAGATTAGTAATTGAACGGCACAAAAATAAGAATTTTACTACCCATTTTCATTTATAAATATCCTCAAGATATTAAGGGCATTATTAGCCGTTAACTGGATATTGCGCATCCGGTCAAAACGGAATGATAATTTCTTAGTTACTATTTTGTTTTTATCCCCAACAGCTATCCAAACTGTACCAACCGGCTTATCAATTGTGCCTCCATCCGGACCCATTATTCCCGAAACAGCGATCGCGTAATCTGTTTGCATACGTTTTAAAGCTCCCTTCGCCATTTGTATCACTACTTCTTCGCAAACTGCTCCTTGTTTCTCTAACACATCATGGTCTACTCCTAAAAGATCCTCTTTTGCCTGGTAAGAATAACTGACAATGCTGGCATTATAAAAAGCAGATGAACCGGGAATAGACGTCAGCAGATGAGCAATATAACCACCGGTACAACTTTCGGCAGTGCACAGGGTCTTCTTTTTAGCGATCAATAATTTGCCAATTGCTTTCTCCAGCGGCTCATCTTCATTTGTCACCATCCATTCTTTAACCAATGATTGCAATGTTTCAAATTGTTGTTGCAATTCTTTTTCTAAAAGATCTTTATTATTTCCCGAAGAAGATAAACGCAAACGAACCATACCATAGCTGGGCAGATAGGCCAGTTTTATAGTTGAAGGAAGTGCTGTTTCAAATGCACTGATCTTTTCTGCGAGATAGGATTCGCCGATACCGGCTGTCAATAAAGTGCGATGTGAAATATAAGGCAATTGAAAACGCTTACTCAATTCAGGAATTACATAGTCCTGCATCATTCCCTGCATTTCAAAAGGCACACCGGGCATACTTACAAATATCACTCCGTCTTTTTCAAACCACATACCGGGAGCTGTTCCTTGTTTGTTTTGTATCACTTTACAAACATCCGGCACTTCGGCCTGTTTCAAATTAATATCCAGCATCGGGCGTTGGATCACTCTTTCAAAAATGTATTTTACGTTTGCTAATGCGGCTTCATCAACGATCATCTTTCCGCCAAAATACTCACACAGCAAGGATTTGGTGATATCATCCGCAGTTGGCCCCAACCCACCCGTTATTAAAATGACCGGTGCATGTTTGCTTTCTTCATCCAATGCCTGCCATATCTCATCGTAACTATCGCCAACGGCTACACGACGAAGTACCGGGATGCCGGCTTTATTTAATTGCTGCGCCATCCAAGCACTGTTGGTATCAATGACTTGTCCGATCAACAACTCATCGCCAATTGTAATAATACTTGCCCGAACCATTTAAGATTGATTTATGTAAGTGTGATCACCGTGATCTCCGGCATAACCCCAACCCTGCCGGGGTAACCGATAAAACCATAACCGCGGTTCACATATAGTTTTTGTTTTTGCTCTTCATAAAGACCGGCCCATTCTTTATATACATATTGAACCGGGCTCCATTTAAAACCGGGGATCTCTATTCCAAATTGCATACCATGTGTATGTCCGCTTAAGGTAAGATCAATATCGCTGTATTGCGGTCGTATCATGGCATCCCAATGGCTGGGATCATGACTCATCAATATTTTAAAAGGATATTTTTCTGATCCCGGATAGGCAAGATCCATTCTTCCATGTTTCGGGAATCTTGCTTTAGCACTCCAGTTCTCCACTCCTAATAAAGCGATCTCACTCCCGTTTTTTTCCAATACTACATGTTCATTCATCAATAAACGCCATCCTAATGCAGCATGTACTTTTTTTACATTTTCTAAATTCTGCTCTTTGCTGATACCATCACTGGGCCAGGTTACATAATCACCATAATCGTGATTACCTAAGGTACTATATACACCCATCGGGGCTTTCAATAAACCAAAGACATCCATATAATCTTTCATCTCTGTTGCCTTGTCATTCACCAGATCGCCGGTAAATAAAATGATATCTGCTTTTTCATCCAATATCATCTGCACTCCTTTCAACACTGCTTTTTTATTAGTAAAACTTCCGCTATGTATGTCGCTGATATGCACGATGCGCAATCCTTTGAATCCGGCAGGTAAATTATCGTAGGATAATGCCACCCGTTTTACATTGTAATTGTACTTGTTTCCAAAGCCATAGATCAATGTGCCAAACAAACCGCCGCCCGCTGCCAGCCCCAGCCAGCTTAAAAAAACGGAGCGGCTGATACCATCATCACTCATCGCTTCTCCTTCTGTATTACTATAAAAAAGTTTGCCGGATACCCATTGTATGAATCTTCTTATATCATCCATCAACAAAAAAAGAGCAGCTATTAATTTTGCAAAGAACAATCCCAGGATGGTTGCAAACAAATAAGTGCGAACGATCTTAGGTAAGAAATTTTGATTGGTAAAAACAAACAATAAAAAGCCAATGATCACCAATGCCGTTAGTGTCCAGTACGCGATCAATAAGATCGTTTTTGTTTTTGGAGAAGCAGTCTGGGAGACCGTCTTCAACGCCTGAAAAACATAGGCATCCAGCAATAAAACGATCGCTGCAAAAATAAAAGCACCTAATGGAGAACGCATGGAATTTTAATTGTAAATAGTTAATTGATATTTTGTTGTCTGACTTACCAGGTAAGAAATTCTTCCAATTGTTTATCGATCGAGATCAATGTATGCTCATCTTTTATTTTTTCTCCATCCAGTAATTTGTCGATCACTGAAATGGGTAATTTATTTGGATGAACAGTGATCTTTAAAAAATTCAGGATATCTGCCAGGTGATCCATGCCTCTTAAATTTCCGGCCCTTCCTGCGGAGACCCCGACAAGCAATGCTTTTTTATTCCACCAGATCAGGTGGTTTTTAGAAGTATCCATCAAAAGCTTCAATGCTCCGGGAAAACTACCATTGTATTCAGGTGATATGATGATGAAATGAGTGGTTGGAAGGATCACTTCTTCTTCTATTTTTTCAAAATCCTTGTCTCGTTTCAACAAATTAACGCCCTCTAAAGAGAACAAACCCGCCTCAATCCCTTTGCCCTTCAATATCCGCTGGTATTCCTTCGCCACTTTAAGTGTATGACTTCCTGGTCTGTTGGTGCCTGAAATGATCGTGTACATGCCTTTCAAATTGTATATTACAAGTTAACAACTATGGTGCTGCTTTGTTCCCAATATTAGGCTGAATAGTTAAATTTGCCAAACCTGCAACAGTATAACTATGACATTCACGTATTACGGACATTCCTGTTTTAGTGTCGAAATAAATGGCAAAAAATTGTTATTTGACCCGTTCATCACGGGAAATCCGTTGGCTAAGGATATTGATATTACTAAAATAGAAGCGGATTATATCTTGATAAGTCATGCGCATGGCGATCATCTTGCTGATGCGGAAGCGATCGCTAATACCACCGGGGCAACTATTGTAGCCTGTTATGAAGTAGCCATGTGGTACGCCAAAAAAGGCATTACCAAATATCAGCCCATGAATATCGGCGGTAAATGGAAATTTGATTTTGGCACCGTAAAATGCGTAAACGCCGTTCATTCTTCGGTATTACCCGATGGCACTTATGGCGGAAACCCTATGGGGTTCCTCGTTACCAGTGATGAGATCAATTTTTATTATGCCGGGGATACGGCGCTGACACTTGATATGCAATTAATCCCTACGTTTGCCGAAATTGATCTGGCCATCTTACCGTTGGGTGATCAACTGACGATGGGTATCGATGATGCGATACAGGCTGCTAAAATGGTACAGGTTGATACGGTGATTGGTGTACATTTCGATACATTTGCTGCCATTAAAATAGATCATCAAAAAGCAATTGACAATTTTAAAACACACGGAATAGCATTAAAATTGCTAACCGTAGGACAAACAATAGATATTTAAACCGGGGGACAGGAACAACTATTATGGCAAGAACAATCGGCATAGCAAATCAAAAAGGAGGCGTGGGCAAGACAACCACTGCGATCAATTTAGCAGCAAGCTTAGCTGTATTGGAATATAAAACATTACTGGTAGATGCCGATCCGCAGGCAAACAGTACCACGGGTGTTGGGTTTGACCTCCACAATATTACCAAGAGCTTATACGATTGCATGATCAATGAAGCCACGGCAAAAGATGTGTTGTTGAAAACAGATATTCCTTATTTAGATCTTATTCCATCACATATAGATTTGGTGGGTGCAGAAATTGAAATGATCAATTATCCTAACCGCGAAGGTGTACTGAAAAAAATATTAGCGCCGATAAAAGATCAATACGATTTCATCATCATTGATTGCTCTCCTTCTTTAGGATTGATCACGGTAAATGCATTGGTTGCATCAGATAGCGTGGCGGTACCGGTTCAAACAGAATTTTTTGCATTGGAAGGTTTAGGAAAATTATTGAACACTGTTAAGATCGTACAGAACAGGTTAAATCCTGATCTTAAAATAGAAGGTATCTTAATGACCATGTACGACGGGCGTTTACGTTTATGTAACCAGGTAGTAAGTGAAGTACGCAAACATTTCGATGAGATCGTTTTTAGCAGTATCATCCATCGCAATACCAAATTAAGTGAAGCACCAAGCTTTGGTAAACCGGTAATATTATATGATGCAGATAGCAAAGGCGCCGTTAACTATCTCAATCTTGCCAAAGAGATCCTGCAAAAAAACAATATGACCAAAATTAACCAGGAAGATAAAATAATAGAGTAATTAATGAATGATTGACTACTGCATTTTCAATTTGCAATCGTCAATCGTCAATTCAAAATAACAATGACCCCTCCCAATAAAAAAGACGCTTTAGGAAAAGGTATCCGCAGCCTTTTACAAAATATTGATGCAGACCTTAAAAGCACAGCCGGTAGTTTACGCGAAGAAGTGATCGAAAAGAACACTTCTGTCTCACGTGTATCATTGGATCAGATAGAGGTCAATCCAAAACAACCCCGCCGCGATTTTGATGAAACAGCATTGAGTGAATTAGCTGCTTCGATAAAGATGCATGATATCATTCAGCCGATCACCGTATCCCGTTTAGCTTCGGGAAAATATCGTCTTATTGCCGGTGAAAGAAGGCTAAGAGCCGCTAAGATAGCAGGCTTAAAAGATGTTCCGGCTTACCTCCGCCAGGCAAATGATACAGAGTTGTTAGAACTTTCTTTGCTGGAAAATCTGCAAAGAGAAAATTTAAACGCGATAGAAATTGCATTGAGCTATAAACGTTTGATGGATGAATTGGAATACACCCAGGAACAGGTGGCAGAAAGAATGGGTAAAGAACGCAGCACCGTTACCAACTATATCCGTTTATTAAAATTACCCCCGGATATACAAGTTGCTGTTCGTAAAGGAACATTGAGTATGGGTCACGCAAGGGCATTGGTAAATGTTGATGCCATTGATAAACAGTTATACATTTTCGCAGAGATAAAGAACAAAGGGTTATCTGTTCGGCAGACAGAAGATCTTGTACGAAAAATATATACCGGCGGCTCTACTGTTAAAAATGCTGTAAAAGCTCAGCTACCTCCTGCTTATAAAAAAATAGAAGATAATTTAGCATCGCACTATAACACCAAAGTAAAATTAGTGCACAACAAAAAGGGATATGGCTCAGTAACCTTTGACTATTATTCGCTGGAAGAACTCAATGCATTGCTGGACAAACTGAACATTAAAGTAAGCTAATGCGCGTAGCAACTGCAATATTTATTCTACTTTGTTTTAACCTGTTTTTTTCTGCCAATCTTTTTGCCCAGAAGGATTCTTCCTATGCAAAAAAAGATTCTGCGTTTGCAGTAGTTCAACCGGTGATCGTAAGAGATTCCGTCAAGAACGATGTTATCGTAAAGAATTCGGGCAAAAAAAATATCATCAGTGTAGATACTTTTAATAAATTCAATCCGCATATTGCAGCGGTGCGTTCTGCGATCATACCCGGGTGGGGACAAGCCTACAACAAACAATACTGGAAGATCCCGTTGGTATATGGCGCTTTAGGAACCACCGCCGGCATCTTTTTTTATAACCTTACAGAATACAGAAAATTAAGAAAAGCATACTCCATAAGATTAAGTGGTGACACCGCTAATTTCACACAAATAGACCCCGCCTATCAAAATCTTACTACAGAGTCGATCGGAAGTTACCGAACCTTGTTCCGGCAGGATCTTGATTATTCGGTATTGTTCTTTTTGATGTTCTGGGGATTGAATGTAGTAGATGCAAGTGTTTCGGCGCATCTTAAATCGTTTGATATAAATGATGATCTTAGTTTAAATGTACATCCGCGTTTTGATCCGCTATTCAAAACCTCCGGCCTGAGCCTCGTACTCAGCATTGGAAAGAATGGTTCAAAGTCATTAACTTCACTGCCTAAATATTAATAAATAAGCATGAGAATTGCATTGATAGGATATGGTAAAATGGGCAAAGCTATTGAACAGATCGCTTTGGATAAGAACCATACAATCGAACTTAAAATTGACCTCAACAATCAACACGATCTTACTCCGGAGAACCTGCGTAAATGTGATGTTGCGATCGAATTTACCGGTCCGGAAACTGCTGTAGGGAATATATTAAAATGCTTTGATGCAGGTATTCCTGTTGTTTGCGGATCAACCGGTTGGTTAGAGAATTTAGAAAAAGTAGAAAAATACTCTATAGAAAAAGGTACCCCGTTCTTATATGCCAGCAATTTCAGCGTTGGTGTAAATATCTTTTTTGAATTGAATAAAAAACTGGCGCAATTAATGGAACGCCAGAAAGATTATGATGTATCGATGGTAGAAATTCATCATACACAGAAAAAAGATGCACCAAGTGGCACCGCCATCACTTTGGCAGAACAGGTATTGGAAAATCTAAGCCGTAAAAAAGAATGGGTGAACAGTGAAAGCGGTAATAGTGAAAACCTGGTTATCATCAGCGAACGCGAAGACCCTGCACCAGGCACACATAAAGTAAAATATTTCTCTGCTGTGGATGATATCGAGATCATCCACACTGCACATAGCAGGCAAGGATTTGCTGCAGGCGCCGTATTAGCAGCTGAATTCCTGAAGGATAAAAAGAAAGGGATCTTTGGAATGAAGGAAGTATTGGGCTTGTAATAACCGATAAGTACTTAAAACTTCCTTATTAAGGCACGCCAAATCAGCTATAGGCCTATTTATCAACAATTTCAGGCAATATGTGCATATGAAACTTCCGTAAAAAATTTGGCTTGAAACGTTTTTACCTTATTTTTGCACTCCCGTTTAAAAACGGCTGTTCGATTTGGTAGCTCAGTTGGTAGAGCAATACACTTTTAATGTATGGGTCCTGGGTTCGAGTCCCAGCCAGATCACAAGAGTCCTGCAGCATTTGCAGGACTTTTTTATTGCCCTAATCGCCTTCTTTACTTCATCATTAATACCTCGTTACAATATTCAATCTGCCGTTAAAAAGCTTATTTTTACGCTATTCTTATGAGTACATTCTTTCAAAACAAAGTAGTTGCTATCACAGGCGGTAGCGACGGAATTGGAAAAGCCATTATTGAAGCATTATTGCCATTGGGAGCAAAGGTTGCTACCTGCGGGCGTAACGCGGATAAACTGAATGCATTAAAAGCAATTCATCCATCTGTGCTGACAATTATTGCAGATGTCAGTAACTATAACGATTGTAAGAACTTTATCGATTCAACGATCTCAACTTATGGCGGAATAGATATTCTTATTAATAATGCCGGCATATCCATGAGAGCATTGTTGCAGGAAGCAGAAGTGGATGTGATAAAAAAAGTAATGGATATTAATTTTTATGGTACTGTTTATTGTACAAAACTGGCTTTAAATACTATTATCGAAAGAAAAGGAACGATCGTCGGTGTTTCTTCTGTTGCAGGATACAGAGGTTTACCGGGAAGAACAGGATATTCTGCATCTAAATTCGCTGTTGATGGTTTCTTGGAATCATTAAGAACAGAATTATTAGAGAGCGGCGTAAATGTAATGTGGGTTTGTCCGGGTTTTACTGCATCAAATATTCGCAACGCAGCATTGGTTAAAGACGGATCACAACAAGGACAAACTCCTTTGGATGAACATTCCTTAATGACTGCAGAAGAATGTGCGGCCATCACATTAAAAGCAATTGAAAAAAGAAAAAGAACATTGATCTATACCATGGGAGATAAAAGAACCGTTTGGTTGAATAAATTATTTCCCGGCTTAACTGATAAATTAGTACGTAACTTCTTTTATAAAAACGGAACGCTTGTAAAATAATTGACAATCACCAATTGCCAATTAACAATAAAAATGCCATTACTTACCCTTATATCAGACATCGGCCAGCAGGACTTCATCAGCGGCGCCGTGAAGGGTAAACTCTTACAAACCAATAGCGATTTTAATATCATTGATATAACGCACGAGTTATCTCCATTCAATTATCCGCAAGCAGCTTATGTTTGCAGGAATGCGATAAAGAATTTTCCGGAAGGAACTTTTCATTTGGTATTGGTGAATTTGTTTGATGAAAAGCCGGAACATATGTTGATCGCCGAACACAACGGACAATATATTGGTTGTGCAGACAATGGCTTGCTGACAATGATATTTGAAGAGATCCCGCAGAAAGTGGTCTCCATTGCATTAGATAAAACAGCACCGAAGAATACCTTGTATTGCACCGGTGTTTTTGCAAAAGCTTTTGATGAATTATCAAAAGGTAAAAAGCTAACGGATATCGGAGATGAAACCGTTTCTATCCATGTAAAAAATCCATTGCGTCCCCTACTCTATAACGATCGCATGGAAGGACAGATCATCTTCATTGATAATTTTGAGAATGTAATTGTCAATATCACCAAAGAAGAATTTGAAGAACAACGCAAAGGCAGAAGCTTTAAAATTGTTTTCAAGCGCGATGAAGTGATTGATAAGATCAGCGAAACATACGCGGATGTAAACGAAGGAGAAAAATTAGCACTGTTTAATTCTGCCGGCTATTTAGAAGTAGCTATCAACAAAGGCAATGCAGCCGGGCTTTTCGGCTTACAAGGCTTTTCAGAAAAACAAGCAACCAGTCAGAGTCAATACCTTAACAGCCGTTTATTTTATCAAACGGTGCGGGTGCATTTTGAATAATTTTGTACTTAGCATTTGTACTACTATTAAGCATCGTTGTGTTACTCACTTGTACTAAATACCAGTATTCGACTATTTAAGTTTCGTATATTTGATAGTTCCCTGCAACCTGCTGACAAGGCGCAGCACTTTCAAGACTACGTAAACAATGCAAAATCCTTGGCTTCATAAAACGATTAAAATTATTGGTCTGATAGGTTTTTCAGTTTCAATAATTGTTATCACATTTAATATTTTGCGAAGCATCTATGGTCCAAACCAAAAAAAAGTCCTCGAAAGGCTGAAAAGCGAGTTTGTAAAAATCAACAAGCCAGCAAATGCATCTATCGTTTCCGAGAAATATACTACAGCAATTGACAAGACAAGCATTGATATTACATATTTAACCCCATCCAATGATAAGGAAATTCAAGATTATTATGATGGCGAATTAAAGAGAAATAGGTGGGTTCTAGTTGGGCAGCGAAAAATATATGACTGGGGCAGAGATTTAGGGGGAAAGATATTTACCTATAACAAGCTTGACCTTTTTGTAGATATGCAATATTCAGGTGACAGAAAAGGATATGGATGGACTTATAGTTTTTTTATGAAGCCAAAGTAAATTAACACTGTTTGTCGATACAGGATTTATCACACTCTTTACAATTCTGAAAATTCTCAAATCCTGCAAATCCTGATTCAGACAATAGTCTACCTTTGCCAACCATCATGACAAAACAAACCGAAATAATCCTCTGCATTCCCGGGCAATGGAAAGGCCGCTCTGAAATTGTAACAGCGCTGGCTGCTTCAAATCCCAATGAATATGTTTTTGAAGGCACGGCTATTGTTCATATTCCTACCAATGAAAAATTTGAGGTGAATATCCAGGAAAGAAATTCAAAGCTTACGGGTTCGTTTAAAGTAGCGAGCCAGGGTAGATTGAATGATGCAGATTTAAAACTTATTGATTCGCATAACTTTATTGTCTATCTCATTGGTAAAGGCGGCAATACCACCGAAGCAGAAAAAACATTGAACGCCGGACAAGCATTTATCAACGCAGGAGGATTAGCGATCAAGATAGAAACATCCGGCAAATCTTTTACAAAGGCACAGTGGGAAAAGGTTATGGCCGAACACGGCGAAGACAAATTCTATGAAGCATTTGTAGTGATGCTTCGTGCAAAAGATAAATCTGTTTATTCCTGTGGTATGCATAATCTTGGTTACAGAGATATTGTTTGTGATCCTGCACTGGAAAGCAACCAGGCAACTACATTGATACGAAAATTCATCTTTCATTTATTAAAAGACAAACCTGAGGTCAGGAACGGAGATGTGTTTAGCATCTTTCCAAAATCTCCCGGCTTTAAAATATTTGAAGAGAAGTGTAAGATCTATTCATCGGATGATCTTTTCTATAATCCCTATGGAATGTACCGACTGCAGGCAGGTAAATAATAAAATATAGCATCCGGAGACCACCGGATGCTATGGAAAGAATTATTTATGCAACAAGTACGAAAATCCAATAGTTATATTATCGAACAATCCTCCTGCTAAACCGGAGCTAACTGAAAATGAATTATAGGTTTGTTGCCCCTGAAAAGCTCCTGTATTTGTTTGTTTACTATGATCGTAATCTATTGCTACAATGGTAGGCAATGTCGCATTCGCTAACCAGCGCGAACCTAATTTATAACTTACCCCTGTTGAAAGGAAAGCTCCCAGTGAAAATCCATTTGTCTTGATCTGCTCAGTAGTTGTAGAAGAATCATTCTCCGTAGTGAAGGTATAAGCCGGGATAAATGCCGCATCCAGGTAGAAATATAGATTTTTAGCCAAAGGGAAATACCTTCTTGTATAAAATCGAAGCCCAATTGATTGGTGAGTATTTTTCGCTAAATAAGGGGATAAAGTTCCCGCAGTCGCATCTTTTGTAGTGTAGAGGTCATACTCAACTCCCACCCCGTACATCACATGTTCAGAGGTGAATTTTCCTATTGATGGTGTAAAAGAAAAAGAGGTAAGTGTATTAGTAGTTGTGTTGGTAGCAATCGTATCCGGATTGGTTACTGTTTTGCTTGATGCAAAAGATATCTGGCCGTCTGCCAATAGCTGCCCCTTTTCAAATTGTGCAAAACTTAAAGATGAGATAGACATAAATGCAATGATCAAAGATGCCAATAATAGTAGCCTTTTCATAAAGTAGGTTGTTTAATGATTAAAATAATAACAGGAAGTAGACTACACTTGTCAGTATTGGTTTAGTTGAAAATTTATTTATTGAAAATTTTAACATTCAAATAAACACATGACAATACAAGCATCCTGATAATGATAGTATATACTTATAAGAAAACTAAAAGGTTGGGTAAGAACAACGAATAAGTTTTATTCTTCCATAAAGCCCCACTCATCTCTCAATGTATTGAGTTGGTTGCCTTCAAGGCGAGGAGCATCATAATGCCCTGCATTTAGTTTTTGGCGATAAGCTTCGTATAATGTAACGGCGCAGGCAACAGATATATTAAGGGATTTTATAATGCCTACCTGGGGAATAATGAAATTACCATCTGCCATCGCAACGATCTCTTCGCTAACACCACTGTGTTCATTTCCAAAGATCAATGCAACGGGTTCTGTAAGGTTTAATTCGTGTAAGCCAACAGCATCAGTGCTTAGATGTGTGGCGTATATCTTTTTATAGCGTTTTCTTAACTCAGCAAAGCATTCATCCGCATCAGTATATTGATGAATGGTAAGCCATTTTGCAGCACTGGATGAACTTTTAGCGCCCCATTTGCGATGTGGTGGTATCTTATTATTTAATACGAAAATATCCTGCATGCCGATCGCATCACAGGTACGCATAACCGCAGAAATATTATGCGGATCGAAAACATTCTCCAGCACAACCGTAATGTCGGGTTGGCGTTTGTTCAATACTTTGGTTAGTCTGTCAAAGCGTTCCGGCGTCATACTATTTTTTTGCGTGACGGGCTTTTAACACATCGATGATATCATTCAATTCAAATCCTTTTGCACGTAACAAGATCAGGTAATGAAACAACAGATCAGCCGCTTCACCTTTAAACAATTCATCATTGGTATCCTTTGCTTCAATTACTAATTCAACCGCTTCCTCTCCCACCTTTTGCGCGATCTTATTAATTCCTTTTTCAAATAAAGAAGTAGTGTATGATTTTTCAGAAGGATTTTTCTTTCTATCTGCAATGATCTGTTCCAGTTGATATAGAAAATCATTGGAAACATTTTTTTCATCCCAGCAGGTATCTGCACCGGTATGACAAACCGGTCCGATCGGACTAGCTTTGATCAACAAGGTATCTTTATCACAATCAAGCTTGATATCTTTTAAGATCAAAAAATTGCCACTTTCTTCACCTTTCGTCCATAAACGACCCTTACTACGACTGTAAAAAGTAACTTTTGATAATTCCTGTGTTTTTGTGAATGCTTCTTCATTCATAAAACCAAGCATCAATACTTTACCGGTGATATTATCCTGCACCACAGCAGGAACCAATCCATCGCTGTACTTGGTAAAATCAATATAATTTGCTGCTACACTCATATCCGTATGTTTATTTTTTGCTCTGTTAAATATTTTTTCAGATCCTTTATTTCTATCTCTTTGTAATGAAAGATGCTCGCCGCCAAAGCAGCATCCGCATTAGCATTAACAAATACATCACTGAAATGTTCCATGGTGCCTGCACCACCCGATGCAATTACCGGAACCGGCAGCATATTCGACAAAGTACCGGTTATATCCAATGCAAACCCGGCTTTTGTTCCGTCGTTGTTCATTGAAGTTAGCAATATCTCTCCTGCTCCCAGTTCAACACCTTGCTTTGCCCAATCGGTTGTTTTTGTATCAGTTTTGGTTCGTCCACCATTTAAATAAACATACCATTCGCCGTCATCCTCTTTCTTTGTATCGATCGCCAATACCACACACTGACTGCCAAATGCATCGCTCAATTCCTTTATCAATTGCGGGTTCTTATACGCAGCTGTATTGACAGAAACTTTATCCGCACCATTCTGCAATAACAACGAAACATCTTCAACAGATGATATTCCACCTCCAACCGTGAATGGTATATTGATATTCGCCGCTATCCTTTTCACCAGTTCGACCAGTGTCTTTCTTTTCTCTACTGTTGCAGTGATATCCAAAAACACCAATTCATCCGCACCTTGTTGAGAATACAACAATGCCAGCTCAACAGGATCTCCGGCATCGCGGATATTCTCAAAGTTGACACCTTTTACAGTTCTGCCATCTTTAATATCCAGACATGGTATGATTCTTTTTGTCAGCACTCAGCTAGTTGTTTCAATGTTATTAATCCTTCGTAAATAGCTTTACCTATGATGGCGCCGCTACATCCTATTTCTTTTAACTCGATCACATCTTCGACCTTACTTACGCCACCACTTGCGATCAAATGCACTTCGGGATGTTCAACCATTATTTTTTTATACAGATCGATAGAAGGACCTTCCATTACGCCATCTTTTGAAATGTCGGTACAAAAAATATTTGTTACGCCCAATGCCACCATCTTACCAATAAATTGATAAACGCCAATACCGCCATCTTCCAACCAACCACTGATCTTTATCTTTTCATCCAATACATCTGCACCGATCAAAAATTTATCAGTCCCGAACTCCATTAACCATTCTTCCAATATTTCAGGATGCTTTACAGCCAGACTTCCTATTGTAACGATCGATGCGCCCGCATTTAAAATACTCCCAACATCGGCTATCTTTTTTACACCGCCGCCAAAATCAATGATCATATTGGTTGCAGCTGCAATGGATTCCAATACCTTCAAATTCACTACCTGTCCGGCTTTCGCTCCATCCAGGTCAACGACATGTAAACGCTTAATTCCGGCATCTTCAAATTGCTTCGCTACTTCAGCAGGATTGTCATTATATATTTTCTGCTGTGCATAATCTCCCTTAGTGAGTCTTACACACTTGCCGTTAATTATATCTATCGCAGGAATGATGTCCATCGTTATTTGATATTAATAAAGTTCTTTAAGATCGTTTCGCCAATTACTCCCGATTTCTCCGGGTGAAATTGAACCGCATAAAAATTATCTTTTTCTAATGCCGAACTATAAGGCAATATATAATCCGTTGTTACGGCTGTTTCTTTACAAAGAGCCGCATAATAACTATGTACAAAATATACATAAGCATCCTTCGGCAATCCATCAAACAATACCGAGCTATAATTATAAATATTATTCCAGCCCATTTGCGGCACTTTCAACCCTGCTGACGGAAACAATTTTACTTCCGTATCATATATGCCCAAACATTTTGTATCGCCTTCTTCAGAATGATTACACATTAATTGTTGTCCCAGGCAAACACCCAACACCGGCTGCTTTAATGAAACGATCGTTTTATCCAATCCTCTTTCTATTAAGTATTGCATAGCAGGACTCGCATGCCCAACACCCGGAAAGATCACTTTATCCGCTGATGCAATGATCGCCGGGTCATCCGTCACCACTGCATCCTGTCCGATACGTTTCAACGCATACAATACACTCTGTACATTCCCCGCATTATATTTAATGATCGCGATCACTTAAAGTACTCCTTTCGTTGATGGTAAAGAATTATTATTGACATCTCTTTTCACAGCCATTTTAATTGCTTTTGCGAAAGCTTTAAAAATCGCTTCAATTTTATGATGCTCATTTTCACCTTCTGCTTTTATATTCAGGTTCGCTTTTGCCGCATCACTGAATGATTTAAAGAAGTGAAAGAACATTTCTGTCGGCATCTCTCCTATTTTTTCTCTTTTGAATTCGGCATCCCAAACGATCCAGTTACGTCCACCAAAATCAATAGCAACCTGCGCGAGGCAATCGTCCATTGGCAATAAGAAGCCATAACGTTCTATGCCACGTTTATCTCCCAATGCTTTTAAGAATGTTTCACCCAACGCAATGCCGACATCTTCAATAGTGTGATGTTCATCAATATGCAGATCACCTTTGCAGGTGATATTCAGATCCAGACTGCCATGTCTTGCGATCTGATCCAACATATGATCAAAGAAAGCCAAACCTGTTTCGATCTTTGCTTTTCCTGTTCCATCTAAATTCAATTCTATCGCGATCTTGGTCTCGTTTGTATTACGTTCGTGTTTAACCACGCGTTGAGATAGTTTCAAATATTCGTAGATCTCTTTCCAATTCGGAGATTCTAAAACCACTGTTGTTTCTCTTAACACTTCCAAACTATCCTTTACTTCTTTTGCTCCTAAGGAAACATCACTGATCAGCCAAAATGCCTTGCAGCCAAGGTTCTTAGCCAATTGTACATCTGTGATACGATCCCCGATCACAAAAGAACCAGCCAGATCATAAGCAGGATTGTTAATATATTTAGTCAACATGCCTGTTCCCGGTTTACGGGTTGGTGCATTGTCTGCTGCAAATGTTTTATCAATAAAAACATCTTTAAATATAATTCCCTGACTTGCTAATGTCTTAACAATAAAATCCTGCACCGGCCAAAAACCTTTTTCAGGAAACGATGCCGTTCCCAATCCGTCCTGATTGGTTACCATCACCAATTCAAAATCAAATTCTTTGGCGATCTTACCTAACCAAATAAATACCTCGGGGTAGAAAGTCAATTTTTCAAATGAATCTACCTGGTAGGTTGGTGGCACTTCGTTTACCAAAACACCATCACGATCGATGAATAATATTTTTTGCGCGCTCATCTTATTTATATGATTTGAATAAGTTAATTAGTTTTTGGTCTTCTTCCGGCGTTCCGATCGTGATACGCAACGTATTCTCACACATATATTCTTTACTACGATTGCGAACGATCACTCCATCTGATGTTAAATGATCATATAATTTATTAGCATCGTCTACTCTCACTAATAAAAAATTAGCGTCGCTTGGAAATATCTTTTTTACAAAAGAGAAAGTCGCCAGTTCTTTCGCAAGCCATTCTTTTTGAGCCACCGTTTCTTTGATCCATTCGTTTACTTGTGCAGTCTCTGCCAATGCCTCTAAAGCCAGCTCCTGTGAGGCTTTGTTGATATTGTACGGCGGCTTTACTTTATTAAAAAGATCAATGATATCCAGTGAAGCGTAACCTAGTCCCAAACGCAATGCCGCCAATCCCCATGCTTTGGAAAGCGTTTGCATAACAATAATATTAGGATACTCGGTCAATTCCTGTATAAATGTTTTCTGACGGGAATAATTAATATACGCTTCGTCGATCAATATCAATCCCGGAAAATTATTTAATAAGAACTCCACATCAGGACGATTCATATTATTACCCGTTGGATTATTAGGTGAACAGATGAAAAGGATCTTTGTATTCTCGTCAACCGCATTCATAATACCTTCCGTATCTAATTGAAACCCTTCCAACAGATTTACTTTTCTTATCTCCACATCATTGATATTGCCACTTACTTCATACATGCCATAGGTAGGCGGACAAACAATTACATTATCCTTACCCGGATTACAGAATATCCTATATGCCAGATCGATCACTTCATCACTACCATTACCAATAAAAATATTCTCTGCCGGAACTCCTTTGATCTTTGCAATTTCAAATTTTAATTGCCATTGCAATGGATCCGGGTAACGATTGAAATCCTCTGCCAATGTAGATCCGTAGGGATTTTCATTCGCATCAAGAAATACCGATGCGGCACCAGTGAACTCGTGCCTTGCTGACGAGTATGGTTTTAAATTTTTGATATTTTCTCTTACGAGCTTGTTGAGATCAAAATTCATTTCAATTCTTTTATAAACTTTTTAAACGAACCGTAACTGCATTTTTATGCGCATCCAATCCTTCCGCTGTTGCCATTGCTTCTACAAAAGCTCCAATATTTTTAATGCCATCCTTTCCTAATTGCTGGAAAGTTATCTTCTTAATAAAACTATCCAGCGAAACACCACTATATGCTTTTGCATAACCATTGGTTGGCAATGTATGGTTCGTCCCGGATGCATAGTCGCCAACACTTTCAGGAGAATAATGTCCCAAGAAAACACTCCCCGCATTTATCACTAACGTTCCCAATTCTTTTGCTTTATCAGATGCGATGATCAAATGCTCTGCGGCGTATTCATTCAATAATTCAAAAGCGGTTGTTGTATTTTCTATTACAATAAAACTGCTATTGTTCAGTGCTTTTGCAGCGATCTCTTTTCTGGAAAGTTGTACTAACTGCGCTTCCACTTCTTTTTTTACTGCACCAACGATTGATTGAGATGTAGCAACTAACACAACCTGGCTATCAGCACCATGTTCAGCCTGGCTCAATAAGTCAGCCGCGACAAAAGCCGCATTGGCCGTTTCATCTGCATAAACCGCTACTTCACTGGGACCGGCCGGCATATCAATCGCAATGCCTTCTTTATTCACCAATTGTTTTGCAGCAGTTACATATTGATTTCCCGGTCCGAATATTTTATAAACCTGCGGTACCGTTCCTGTTCCATAAGCCATTGCTCCAATTGCCTGCACTCCGCCGATCTTATAAATATTTTTTAAGCCGATCAATTGTGCAACATATAATATCACCGGGTTGATCTTGCCATTTTTATCTGCCGGCGTACAAACAACGATCTCGCTGCAACCTGCGATCATTGCCGGAATTCCCAACATCAATAATGTAGAGAATAAAGGTGCTGTTCCTCCCGGAATATACAAACCTACTTTTTGTATCGCTACCGATTTTCTCCAAACCAATACATCTTTGGTTGTTTCTATTTTTCTTTCAGTTTCTTTTTGGGCTTCGTGAAAAACAGTGATATTCTTTTTTGCTAATTCAATAGCAGCTTTTAATTCAGTACTTACCAGGCCAATCGCTTCAGCGATCTCCGCTTCACTGACTTTTAATTCTTTCAACTCAACTCCATCAAACCTGGCCGTGTATTGCTTTACAGCTGCATCACCATTTTGCTTCACCTCCTGCAAAATAGCGCCCACAGTAGCTTCCAGCGATGCATGATCGATGGCAGGACGCTTTAAGATTGCGCCCCATTGCTCTTTCTTCGGTTCTATATAATCTCTTTCCATAAAATAAATTATCCGATGATCATCTTTTCGATCGGCATTACAATGATCCCTTCTGCTTCGTATTGTTTTAATTTTTCGATCACTTCCCAGAAATCATTTTCATTCACCACACTTTGTACGCTGCTCCATCCTTCTTCTACCAATGGTACAACAGTCGGACTTTTCATTCCCGGCAATAAAGAAAAGATATTCTCTAACTGGTAATTCGGTGCATTCAACAATATATACTTATTGTTCTTTGCCGTTTTAACAGCATTCATGCGCATCAGCAATTTTTTCAGGATCGCTTTCTTTTCTTCCGATAAATTTTTATTAGCAGTGATAACTGCTTCTGATTTAAGGATCACCTCCACTTCTTTCAAACCATTCGTAAATAACGTGCTGCCACTACTTACCAGATCACAGATCGCATCTGCCAGACCAATACCCGGCGCTATTTCCACCGAACCGCTGATCTCGTGAATATCTGCTTTTACTTTATTGGCAGTAAGATACTGTTTCAATAAATTGGAGTAGGTAGTCGCGATCTTCAATCCATTAAGATCCTTTATCGAATTATATTCCATTGCTTTTGGAACGGCAATGCTCAATCTGCATTTACCAAACCCAAGCCGGTATGCCAGTTCAATATCTTTTCCTGTTTCCAGCAAAACATTTTCGCCAACGATGCCGATGTCTGCTACGCCATCATAGACATACTGAGGAATATCATCATCCCGGAAGAAATAAACTTCTACCGGAAAATTATAGGCAACCGCTTTTAACTGTTTGTTGCCATTATTCAACTCGATCCCACACTCTTTTAAAAGTTTGATGGAATCTTCGTTCAGTCTTCCTGATTTTTGAATTGCGATCTTTAGCATTGTGTTATTTATTAAGGTCATGGTTCATACAAAATACAAAGGGCTCACGTGAGTAAGCCCTTTAAAAAGATATGTTCAACACATACAAATCAAAATAGCCTACCCTACGGTAAGTTGCTGTGATGATGGTGTATGTGAACGATTTGTTTCATTTGCTATGCAAAGAAAATGCGTAATAATTACTTTACCAAATAATTTTAGGAATTTTCCGGAGCTGCCGCCTGCAAAGGCTTTGCACCCATTAATTTATGGATTTATAGGTCGTAGTGGTGATTGTCTTAATCGTTACGATGCTATCCGGATAATCGGCCGTTAAAAAGGTTGTGTTCTGTACCTTAAAATGATCGGCATTGATCTCTGAAAGAGAATATGAAAAGATCCCTACAAAGAGTTTGTTCACGCCGCAATAAAAATCATTGTTTCCCGGAGCATTCGCACAGGCACCAGCAAAGAGTCCACTAGCATTTATATTCCAATTCCCGTTCAACGGACTTGCGCTAACACAGCTATCCGTTATCACCAATGCGCCATTCGGCAAAAAGGAAAAGACCGTACTGAGGGTACAGCTATCCGGTGTATAAGTTACACTGTCTCTTATATTATTCACACTATCCAAAGACACCCGGTATATCGAAGATGCATGCCATTGGTGCGCCATCAATATCGATGAAGGGTCTTCAGTCGAAGTTTTTTTACAGGAAAAGAGAGAGAGGATCAGGACAAAACCAAGAAAACGCTTCATGAGGTAAATTATTAAGATGCATAAAGATAAATAATAATCAAAATGGATCGATGGTTATTCCAAGGCCCGCGCCGGTACTGTATTCTATTTTTCCATCGGTGAACCCTATGCCGGTTGCCACATCTTCTGCTAACAATAAAGGACCATCCATATCAATATAGTCAACCAGCGGAGCCAATTGGGCAATGGCAGCCGTTCCAATCGAGCTTTCGTTCATACAACCGATCATCGTTTTTAACCCAAGTTCTTTTGCCTCTTTGATCATCCTTCGGGCAGGAGTAATACCACTGCATTTGGTGAGTTTAATATTAACGCCATGAAAATGACCGGCACATTTAGCGACATCCGATTCAACCACGCAGGATTCATCTGCAAAAACAGGTAAAGCTGAAAAATCATACAGCACTTTCATTCCTTCCCAATTATCTTTCGACAGCGGTTGTTCCACCAACTCCACTCCTAATTCTTTTAATAAAGGTATTTTGATCAATGCTTCATCTAATGTCCAGGCCGCATTGGCATCAACTCTGAATATTGCATTAGTATGTTTTCTTAATTCAGCAACTGTTTCCACATCATTCTCAAACCCGACTTTAATTTTATAGATCGGCCATGGTTTTTCCTTTATCTTTTCGATCATCTTTTCAACGGAATCAATACCAATCGTATAATCTGTCAATGGAGCTTTGGTAATATCCAATCCCCATAACTCATGCAATTGTTTGCCTTTTAGTTTTCCGGCCAAATCCCATCCTGCCATATCAAGAGCACAGACCAAAAAATTATTCTGTGGAAATAAATGATGCAAATAATGCCAGTAACGTTCCGGATCGGAGAAAGAAAATTTTTCAACAAAGCTTTTCTTAGCTTCCAGGTCTTCGATCATTTTCTCCACCGGTATATTATAATAACTGATCGCAGGCGCTTCGCCATAACCCTTGATACCAAAGTATTCCAGCTCCACGATCAATGCAGGTTGATGCGTTTTGGTTCCTTTTGAAATAGTAAAAGGATATTTGAAAGGAAGATTTATTGAGCGGTATTTGAGGATCAATGCGGGCTTGTTATAGTTGTTTAATGAAATGTTCTTGGGAAATAAGGATCTTTTCCCTCTTTTTTATATTCTCGAATTGTCGATAAAAGCCAGTTTGAATAATAAGAAAATTTACTGTCGTTATGAACTGAGTATAGTTCAAAAACTTCCGCTTGCCATGTAACAACTACATATGAGTAAAACCCATCCTTTTTACCCGTACCCCAACAAAGGCTATCTTTAGTGATCTTGAACGGGAAACCGAAAAAGTCGGTCATATAACTTTTGACGCTGTCATCATTCCCATGATAATCATAATCTCTAAAAAGCTGATGTGTATCGAATGCATATTGTCCATCAGTATATATATCATCGTCACCAGCGCCATTATCTCCTTTAATCAATTTAAACTCTTTTGGGAATTTAAGCTGAGAAAAAGCTATGCTTGAAGAAATGACAAACAAGATGGTCAGAATGATTCGCATCGCGAAATATATTTTATCATGAATAAGCTACCTCCCGCTACCTGCAACATATGCGGCCAACTCTTCATTGAATGCTTTCTCTTTTATAAGGTCTTCTAAATTCAGGTGCATCCTGTACCTCCAGTAATGATGCGGGTCTGCAGGGACATTGATGCGTTCTTCATTAGGGTCGGCTCTTCGTAGTTTTTCATCCATTCCTAACAGATCCTGTATCTGAAATATACTCCACATCGCCGGTGAATATAAATGTTGCAGGATGATCTCTTTATTGATCATTGCATCACATTCAACAGGCGCAACGCCGGGATGGCCCAATACATGATTATAAAAGACCTGCGATTGTTTTTCATCTTCTGTCCACCATCCACGGATCGTGCTCATATCGTGTGTAGCAGGTGTGACCACGCTCATGTATGGAATGTGATTCAGGTCGGAAAAAGCAGTATTAGACACTTTGGGCATACGTTGTATCTCCAGACTCAACACTCCTAAATTCTTCATTACATCCGGTACACAATGCGGTACCATTCCCAAATCTTCGCCGCAAACCAACATATTGGTGCTACGTTTAAGGTTAGGGAGTTTTTGCATTGCCTTTTTCTCCCACATACTATCCTGGCGATAATAGAAATAATTAATATAGAGTTCCCAAAGTTTTTGCCTGGTATAATTATCCAACTGCTTATAAGAAGATGTTTGCTCCATGCTTATCCTGAAATGGAACAACAGGCTCTTTGAACCGGGCTCTTCTAATAATATTACATTGCTGATCAGGTCAAACAATCCCTGCTTTATTCTTTTCCCTTCTTCCGTGATCGGTTTCACTTCAAAATGTTCTTCTACTTTGCGTTGTGTTGCAAAGGCCGGTTTTAATTTGTAAACCCCATCTGTTAGTTTTAGAAAATGTTCTTTTACATATTCCAGTTCCGAAGGATTGAAGAGTTCGTTTAATACTTCTTCATTGATAAAAGGTTTACAAAAACGATCCACGTTAAAATCAATGTGATTGTGCAAGAGTTCATTTTTATGAATAGGGATCGCGGGAACGAATTTTCCTAAAACCCCTTCCACTGCATTTAACGGAATGCTCCATATTCTAAAAAAACCGAGGATATGATCAATACGGAACGCATCAAAATAGACTTCCATTTGTTTGAAGCGGTTACGCCACCACGAAAACCCGTCTTCCTGCATTTTTTGCCAATTGTAAGTTGGGAAACCCCAGTTCTGTCCTTTTACTGCAAATGCATCCGGCGGCGCCCCGGCCTGCGCATTCATATTGTATAAAGCAGGATTAACCCATGCATCACAACCATAACGATACACACCAATCGGTAGGTCGCCTTTTACCACTACTCCGTTCTTATGCGCATAATCTGTCGCATCTTTTAACTGAAGATGCAAATGATATTGTATAAAATAATGGATCGCTATCTCATCATATTGTTTGGATGCCGGCTGTACCATTTTATCAATGGCTATTGCATCATATTCGCTATGCGTTTCCCATTTACTGCTATCGACTGTTTTGTATTGATCTCTTAAATAACAAAAAGCGGCATAAGGAACCAACCACTCTTTGTTCTCGTCTATAAATTCTATATAAGCCTTATCTTTTTTAAGCGTCGCTTTCTGCGAAGCATATAATTCTTTAATAGCAGCCAGTTTAAACTTCATCACTTCTACATAATCTACAGCCGGCAGCGCATTCAATTCTTTTTGCTTCTTTTTGAAAGATGCCAAGGCATCGTTTTCGCCGGGAACGATCGCCTCGATATTCAGATATAAAGGATGTAATGCAAAAGCAGAGATGGCCGCATACGGATAAGAATCTGCCCGTGTATGCGTAGCCGTTGTATCGTTGATCGGCAATAACTGGATCAGTTTTAAACCGGAGATCTTTGCCCAGTCTACCAGGATTTTGATATCTGTAAATTCACCTGTTCCGAAGCTTTTTTTGGTACGCAGACTAAACACAGGAACGGCCACACCCGCGCCTTTCCATTCTTTTAGAGGCAGATGCGAAAAGCCATCATGCACAATGGTATGCTTTCCTTTATTACCATTACCGGGCAAAGAACGGTTGAGTCCCGATTCAAACCGGGCGAATCTCTTTTCTTTAGTATTATATATTCCGTATTTATAGGATATCGGAAAGCCATCCTCTTTAAGATCTACTTTTTTAACCCACCAGTCACCTTCAAGATTCATTAACAATGGATCCTCTATGCCCCAG
>Ga0206889_1012_pt1 | contig 43277 bp, 20 predicted proteins | sample Alteio_BWOrgHeat_57_FD_153245 | JGI IMG/M metagenome (GOLD analysis project Ga0206889, IMG submission 153245) | Enriched cells from forest soil in Barre Woods Harvard Forest LTER site, Petersham, Massachusetts, United States - Alteio_BWOrgHeat_Nextera5 ... | reverse complement strand
TGATTTTTCAATTGATTGTGATAATCTATCCTGGAGATGACGGTCGTTTTTTTATCGGGAGACTCTGTGTCGATGACAATATAAACGAGCGGATCTCCCTGTAGAGAGGGCGGCGTATCGAGCAGTACTCTTGCTTCTTTTGAAATATAAATCTTATTAAAAGGAGGAACAGGGCTTAAGGGAGTATGTTGAATCACCCGTCTACCGGCTAAAAGCTCCGCAATCTGAAGAGATTGATATTGACGAGTAGGTTTAAACGACGGTTTTTTTGCACTTCCGGCAATGACTTGGACTGTTTCAGATTCCAACACCTGTTGTTGTTGCATTTCTTTCACCTGTTCATTAGCTCCGCTGTTTCCTATTTCACTTGCCGGCGTTAAAACAGGTAAATAATCTTTATGGGAGTCTGTATCAAAATCTTCCCTTTCTTTCTCATATTGTTGTTTAAGGTTGTATAATGTGTTGTAAATATGGCTTTTCCCCTTTCCGAAACACAATTCCGTGATTTCTTTTCGAAGGGATTTTACTGATTCATCCGGTTCATTAATTTTTCCTAAGATACGTTCTATTTCTGCTGAATTGTCAAAAAAGATTTCGTTTTCATCGCTGTCATAGCGATTGTCGTTTATATTTTGCATACATGTGTTTAATGCATTTTTATCTTCTTCAGACAGAGCTAGATCAGCTATTTTAAAATTGTTGAGTTTATCAAGAAATAAAGTTAGTTCTTTTTCAGTTTTGGAGTCAATTCTTAGTATACTTGCCTTCTTTAAATCTCCCATGACGTTATCTGTTTTTGTTTGTATATTGTTGTATTCTTCTAAAATTTTATCCGTTCCCGATATAAAAATTGGTGGGTTAAAAGCCGCTTCAAAATCGATATTTTTTTCCTGAATATAAAGAGAACGCACTGCACTAAATAAGAGGGAATCAAATCCGCCCTCTTTTACTTTTTGTTCCAAATTTTCTACTGTATACGCTTCTTTTTTTCCCTGTTCCGGATCAGTTTCTTTTAAGAAATCCGTTACGGCATTTTTAAGATCAAATCGAATCTTGCTTAGATGCGCTTTAAGATTCAGCTCTAGTTTTGTATCGATAGAGCGGTCTATCAGGTATTTTAATACATCACCGTATGCAATCGATGTCTTTTCTGTTTTTTCTGTTATTTTCACTCTTAATGATTCGGGAATATGGAGAACCAACTTATGATCACCTCCTAATTGTCTCGCACGATAGAGCGATTGAACGAGCTCTTGCGGTGCGGCTGTCGGGCTGATGAACATATGCACTTCACCTTTTCGGATTGGCAGATCGACTCCGCGCACGTCACTTGGGGCATAGAGGCATATGGTATCGGCAGGAAGAGATTGTCCTTTATAAGGTACGGGTTTTGAAGCTGCGGCTCCATAAAAATACGGGATTCTTTCTACAGGATGCATAAAAAGATAATCGCGAACTTTTCCCGAAGAATTTTTTCGGATTTTTTCTACCCAACTTAAAGTATTCATCCCTTCACTTGTTACGCCGCTGCTGTTTATGACAGCTGTAGTACCGGAAGAGGTTAAAATTCTTTTTAATTCTTTTTCTGCTTCTGAATCATCATAGACTAATGCCTTTGCATCCAATCCATTATCGTGATTTAGGGACATACGTAAAAATGTTTCGGCTTCTACATCTCTTGTGCCGATATTTTCTTTATTTAATCTGATATCCTCTGAAATGAAAGGTAAGCAATAGGGATCCTGAGTCCCTGTGACTCCGCCGGAAAGCCTTTTGTGAAAGAGTTCCTGCACATTTGTATTGATCTGTTCTTCGAATCGTTTGATATATCCCCCCCCTTCAAACACTACCCGATCCAAGATGTTCCAACGATGCGTGTAGGATTCCGGTAGTTGGATAAACTCAAAAAGGGAGATTTCTTCTTTCGGAGTTTTATTATTTCGAATTACCCGATCTGAGTTATAATCCTCTATCAATTTTTTGTAACTCTCCGGGGATTGTTGCTTAAAAGCTACAAGAGATTTTTCTAAAAATTCTTTAGATGCATTTGTTGTTCCCTGTGCAGGGAGATATTCAAGATAACCCAGATACTGCCCGAAAATCATTTCGTACTCATCTCCGTAACGCATTCCTTCCGTTTCATTTTTAGAAAGTTTCGGCACAACGAGATATCCTTCATAATCGGAAAATCCCAAATCATTCCCCGGAGTGAGAGAAAGAAAGTTAGGGAAGGTGGTCGTTAAGAGTTGTTTTGTGGCTGCGAGATATTTTAAAGCACTTGGATCATTTAAATCCTCGAAACGATAAGGAATCTTGCCGCCGTTTGTGAGATACTTAACCCACTCTTGTTCCTGAACTAATCCTATACGATCTTGTATTCCTTCATTAAAATTGCTTAAAAATGCTGCATTTCTGATGAGGGACTTTGCGATTGATCCCATCTCTTCCGTAATTTTTGTTTTATCCATTCCCGGATAAGTATTTTTTAGAAGATTTTCTCTGAAAGTGCGATTTGATTCGTCACTTAAAACAGAATCTAATAGTACTCTTGAGATTTTTCTGACTTCCTGTGAAGGGACTTTTTTGCCGCCGTTTGCGATGCTCATTTCGTGAGTGATATGATGCGTGTCATCTATCTCATCGCCGAAAAAGATTGTGTCTACTTTGGTATTGCCGATTTTCCCTTTGAAGATGTTGTCGATAGTTTTATAGTGATGCAGTCTGATTTCTAGAGAAGCCAATTCAATTTTTTCTTCTTTCGTCGGTTTATAAGGTTTTTTTCCCGGATGTTTGATTGCATTCTCTTGTGCTTTTTGCTCTAATTGTTGTAAAAGTTTCACTCTTTCATCTTCCAGCTTAATGCAGGTATTATGTAGAGTGGCCAGTTCATCTACGGTGGTGATGACATATCCCTTTTTCTTAAAAATTCTCGTCAGTTGTTCTATTTTTTCCGATAAAATATTGACCGGAAGATCTGCTGTTAAAGGAATAGAAAATTCTAATCCTGCCTGATCAAAAAGGAGCCGTGTTCCCTTGTCGATATCTTTCCTATTCGATTTAAAAAGCTTGTCCGGAACAGTGATGACAACCAATTTGCCCTGTTCCGCCAATACTTCGGCGATTGTGGGGACGGCATAGGAGGTTTTTCCGAGTCCCATTCGAAGAGAAAACCATCTTTGGGGATTTTCAGAAGCTTTTTCAATAATTTCCCGTTGTCCCGGTCTGTATATAATTCCCGCCCTCGCTTCGGCAATCAGATTTTTTCTTGAGACAAGCGGATTTTCCATATTTCCGTCAGCATTGCAGTAACGATTGAAATTACAACCGTCTTGGATAAACATAAGAGCCTTTGCAGCATTTTCTGAGTTCGGATTTGCTTTTAAGAGAACTTGGGCTTTTTTTAGCTGTTGTACACCTGTTTTATAGAGAAGGAATTCTGTGAGAAGGTTTTCTAAGCCGGAGTCTTTATATTTTTGTGCATATGCAGGATTTTTATAGAGCTTTTGCGCTTCCCGGATAATATTGTAATCTGAGTAGATATCTTGGTGTAAGAGCATTTTTTTTAGTTTAGGGGATAAAGCATCCGGATTATCCTTAAGAGCATGTAAAAACTTCTTCTGTTTTGTATCGAGTAAAGAAATTAGTGTATCCGGCTTATCGGCTTTTCGTTGTAAATGATGCTCTAAAAACTCATTCATCCTTTTTATTTCCGATTTGGAAAAATCTGTTTTTCTTCTAATCTCTTCTTCAATAGTTGTATATGCTGTATTCAGCCCTTTACACATTTCTCCATATTCTTTTTTTTCGGATTCTGTAGCAATGTCCGGAGAAAAATAGGCTATTGCCCCTTCTTTTTTGGTATTTAATTGAGTGATTTTTTCTTGTTGAGCCTTTTTTTCTTTTTCGGAAATTGCGGAAAATTCTTTGATGCTATCTTCCAATGAGGTTTGAGTTTTTTTTATTTCTTCTGACAATGAAATCTTCAATGTTTCCGCTCTAATTTCCGGTTGTTCACGTTTGGCTGCGATTCCTTCTTCTAATTTTCGGATTTTCTCAAGATTTTCTGCGTGATTCCGAGTTTGTAACAAAGGTAAAGATTTCGATCCGCTTCCTTGCAGAAGACTCACTAAATTATGTAATTTAGTTTGTTCCGGCGGTTCTAAATCAGCAACTATGTCTCTCAATTCCAGTTCTATAGAAAGATAATTATCTTCATTGGAAGACAAGTACTCAGAAATATCAGCAAGAGAGACTTGAGGTCCCCCTTTCGATTCACGTATGGGAGGTTTCGATTCTTCCCGCACATTTTCAGAGAGAATGTCCGCTATTTTTTTATCGTGCAAGCTAGAAAATTTTTCGACGTTGATGTGATCCATAAGTTTTGTTAGTTCCCCGTATTGATCATCCAAACCTAGCCTACTGTCTTTAAGGGTAAGTATTGACCCAAGGATAGATTGTGATCGATCAAAATAAGGAAGATCTTTACGTAATTTTGCCACATCGGATAAAACAAACGGCGGGTGATTGTATTGATGGTTGTTGTCATCCAAAGCATGCAGTAGCAATAAAGTACGCAGTTTTTCTGCAACCCCGATCAGCTCTTTTTCAGACTCTGTTTTAGGTTGGGCAAAATTCCAATCGGGTAATTTTAGAAGATATTCTATCACAGAAGCATTTTCTTCTTTTGAATGTGTCGATATTTGATTGTACAGATGAAAAAAATGTCGCGTCAGATTTCTCGCTGTCGGAGATCCTTCAATAAGTGTGTTCAAAGAAATATCTTTGTTAAGATCTTCGGCAAGCAATACACAGGTTGAGATTATTTTTTCCATTCCGTTTTTTAAGTCCGAATGGTCAAATTTCGATTGTAAAAATCCCCCCTCACTTTTTGGTACAGCTTGTATTGCAGGTTGATTCGATGTTTTTTGTTTTTGCAGAGCAATCCATCCGGTAAAAGAATGCTTTTGAATATTGCGTAAATCCCATATTTCCGAATCTTTTAATTTTTTCCCCGGAGAAAATTTGTCTTCATAAAGTTTAAATAAATCGGCAATACGAAGAATTTTAGATATATTGTCAGGAGCATAATTAGAAGCACTGAATTGCAATCCGCGAATAGAATTTATAGCGAGATGGGCTTTTAATTGAAAAACTACAGCTGCTTCGGATCTATACGGAACTGTTTCGAAATAACCGGCAATTTTCTCAAAAATTTCTCTTTCATTTTCGTTAGAGGCCGCTGATTTTTTAGCCTGTTCCAAATAAAAAGAAGCTTTTCCATAATCTTTTTTCATACAGAAATAGTAAGACAAATAGAGGAAGGAAGAGGCGGATCCGACCGGTTCTCCGTCTTCATCAAAAGAAATGGTGATGGGAGCTTTTTTGAAATCTGCCGGAGATAGTGAAGATTTATCAAAATCCGACTCATGTCCTTTATTGTGCATTTCGTACGGAAGGATCTGAAACATATAAGATTTTTCATCGCCGAGAGGAAGCAGAATCCTTCTTTCATCCCTTCCAAAACTACGGATAAAATTCGCTTCTCGTGTGTTCACACCTTTTTTAATATTTCCGATATCGGGAAGCCACTGCATATTTTGTCCGACACCTTCACATTTCCATTTGCCGGTACTTTGCTTTTTTAATTTTATTTTGAGGTCATTTTGCACTATTTGTGAGAGTTTGTTATGAGAGTCAAGAAAAAGTACTGTCTCCTCTCCGTTTGCGAAAGGAGCAATGCCTTCTGTTTCCCTAGGAGATAGATTCGCTACGGTAAAATGCCCGGTATGATCTGTAATTTTTTTGACAACTCCTCCCTTATTCATCACAACGTGCAACATATCCGAACTTTGCAATGTTTCGGGAGAAGAAAGCATAAGATATCCTTCCGTAGGATTTGCATTTCTCACCCAAAGGCCTTTGTTCTGCATGATTTTTTCTATGGAAGAGCGATTTTCCGTTTCAGGAATTGAGTAGATATACCACGCTTGTTTACTCGGTTTTTTTTGTAAATCGATCGGAAGCAATGCCTGAAACTGTTTGGTTTTAGTATTTTCATCATAAATAATGCGATATTTATTTTGATCGGGTCCGGATGAAAAATTGTAAATGGATTGGCCCGTAGCATTATTATATTGGAATTGCGCTTTTTTAACGGAAGATCCGAATAAACCGAAAAACTCCGAAGAATGTATAATTGCAGGAGGAATGTCTTTCTCTACAATAGGAGCAAGTTTTGTTGTGCTATTGTAGATTTCAAAATTTCTTAAATTGATCACGTAATTTTCGTTTTTTAGAATAGATGTTCCCCGATTCGATTCGGGTTGCCATTCTTCTTTCGGAGGTATTTCAGTAGCGAAAATCAATTGAAACCAATCATCGATAACCGATTTGAATATTTCCGGATTTTCTGTTCGCATACTCTCTAAATGAGGTGTTATTTTTTTGATGATTCCGTCCTTCACAAGTTGGTTGAATTGCGGTGAGGAATAGAAATCGGCATTTTTCAGGAACAGTGAAGATGCATAAAGTATATGTGCAAGGGCCTTTTGATCAAATAGGCTCGGATCCTGATCATACAAACTATATAAGTAAGCTATTGCAGCAGGATTCCGATCATTTTCCGTGTCATTAAGCATACTTTCGAGAATTTTTTTTCCGGTTTTCACTCCGTCTTTTGTTTGAATTTGGTTTGTAAAACAAGGGATTGTGTCATTGATTATCGTAATATCTTCATTCTCAGGTAAATCCTCCGCCGCATCTTTTATCAATTGTCCGATACGCAAAAGAAAAGGGAATATTTGCGGATCCTCCGATTTATTTTCTGCCAATCTTACAAATTCTCTCATAAGCAGCCTCATTTCTTTAGGCTGCTTTTTTAGTTGTGTACGAAGCAAAAATGTCCGGGTCAATATCGATTCAATACTTCTTTGTACCTCCGGATCTGCCAATCCTTTATCGGAAAAAATAAAGTTAAATACTTCCGAAACAGATCCGGAATCGAAAGTCTTCAAATTTTTTTGATTAATAGTTTGGATTTCCGGTATCTGAGCACTTCCTAAAAGATATGTATCTGTTTGACTCAATTGTCCTGCCGGTACAATTTTTTCTAAATTTTGAGCCAATAAAGTAGATTCTGTGTAAGAGATATGATCAGACAATGCATGTGCTAATCCTCCGACTGAAAAATTTACTCCGTCCTCAATACCAAGAAGGCTTTTCTCACCTATAATTGTTCCTGAAAGTTTTTGTGTGTTATTTTCATTGGGAGAAAGACCAAACTCATTATCAGTAAAGTCTCCCTCTCCTAAACCGTTCGGTAAATAGGCTAAAAGATTTTTCTCGGGATTTTCTGCTGCCACAATAGTAATACAATCCGGCTCACCGCCTATAATAAATTCCCCTTTCCCTAATTCCAACCTTTTGGCACCCTTTAAAAGGGTTTGCACTTCTCTTCTATTGATCTCATTAGTTTTTTGGAGAATTTCATCTTGTGTTTTTGCTCCGGATTTTTGAATTTCTGCTTGAGCGCGTATTTTAAAAAGACCCGCTAAACCGGCATCTCCGGGTGTATTTGCAAAAAAAGGACAAATTGTTGTTCCGGGTTTTACGATTGAAGAAAGCATCACCTGCATTCGTGTAAAATCAGTTCTAAACGGCTCCGGAGGTGAAAACAATGATCTTATATCACGACGAGGGGAATAAACGGGCATCCTTATTTTATCACTATCTGAAATTTTTATTCTTGTATCCATTCTCCGGGGAGAACTACCCGGATTCTTTTTTACCAAAGCATCAAGAAATTCCATTATCTCTTCAAGTTGCTTCATCTCTTCAGGTTTTCTTCCGAATCGAAAATGAGGATGTAAATAAACAATCGATCGAATTTCTTCAAAATCAATAAATGGGTAATCTTTCATTCCGGAGATAAGAGCATGGATAGTTTGGCATTTTATGATTTGAACAACAAATTTCGGATCCGGATAGCTTGTATTCAAGCGTAAAGATGTTTCCCATAGATCTTTTACTAAATTAGTCAATTCAAGTGAGAATTCTGTACGTTGAATTTCATCCATACTGACTAAAGAATTCCAAAAAGTGCCTTCCACATATGAAGGAGAGGGGAGATTCTCAAGGATAATACAGGCGACTTCTCTAGCTTCTTCATATTTTTTTTCTTCTATAAGAGTATTTGTGCTTTCATGAAAGTTCTTTAAAAGAACTAATACTTTGGCATGATTTTTTTGAGTTATTGCGTTTTTTAAATCTGTAATTTCTGTGTTATACTTAACCTCAACGTTCACAACTTCCGATTTCACGGCGACTTCGGATTGTACTAAAAGTGTTTTGGCAATAGGTACTGTAGTTTTATAATCTCTTTGTATTTGAAATGTTGACGCTAAAATAGTTTGCTGCGTTTTATGCTGCAACGCCTGAATTTGCGGTTTTTTACTTTCCAGAACTTTTAAATTTTTAGAAAAAGAGGCAAATAAAGAAGAATTTTTGGAATTTCTAGGAATACTTTTCTCAAATTTACTCATCCGGTCATGCAATAAATCGAAAAAATATTTTTTCTCCCGATCGGAAATATGCGGAAAGGCTTCAAAAAATGCCGCACACTCTTCTTCCAAGGATTGTAACATCCATTCTAATTTATTCATTTCCGAAGCCGTCGGAAAACATGCACTGAGGCTTGTCATGGTTTGTTTTAAAAGATCCCCGGGATTTTGTTCTTTTAGTCCCGTATCCATCACAGGAACTACATATTGATGCAGAAAATTCTTTATATGACTGAATCCGGTACTTCTTTCAGAGACTTCAAAGGAACCCTTCGATTCGAAAAAATTTGTACTTTTTAAGTTGTCGATCCGAATTTGCTCGCGGGCTGAAATTTTTTCGGATCCTTCATCTCCAAGTTGTTCCGTCTGACTAGCAGAGAGAATTTGGCCAATGATAGAGGGAATGTCTTCCGATTTGATCACATAAAGAGCCTCCTCTTTATGTTCCGGCGGAAGTCCGCTAATTTCTAAATATATTTTGTTGTCTTCTTGTCTAAAAATAAATAAGAGGGGAGTAGGAGAGCCTTTTATCATAAGGGTAACAGGAATTCCGGATATAAAAGCGTTATCGTTATTTTTATCTGTTGCCGTTTTACAGTCTGTGTTTATTTTCGTTTGGATTTCTGAAAGCTCTGCAGGATTCATCTTAGCTAAAGAAGCAAGCCGTTTCCCGTTTACAAGAATATTCTCAAAAGCATCTATTAACGGCTTTTGACCGGTTTTAGTATTCGAATTTCCTTCCAAAAGTCTTTTGCTTTTTTTCAAATTACTCAATAATTCATTTTGGGTCTTTGTAGGTGTGATAAAAAAATTATGAAGCTTTTTTTCATAATCACGATGCTGCGTATGGTAGCGATAAATGATCGCAAAAGGGGCTATAAAAATAGTCCATAAAAATTTTACAGGGACACTCTTCCCTTCAGACATTTTTTTAAATAATTCCGAGCGTGTTTTCTTTATTTTTTTAAAGGGAATGACAGTGTCGATTTTTTGGATAGTCATCACATAGGACTGTTCTTCCGGCTGTTCTTCGGAAGCCGGTCGATCTTCGGAAGACGGTTCTTTTTTTAATAAGTTCTCAATGGGAATGACTTCATTTTTTTCGGTATAAGTATTAAATATCTTACCTGCAACGTCTTGTATGTCTTTTTTATGTTGATCTGTTAAAGGGCCTTCTACAAGCAGCTTTTTAGTTGTCGTTCCGTGACGAATTGTGACGCGGTGTATTTCAGAATCGGGGATTTTTGGAGGGATTCTATTCATATAAGCAAAATCCTTCTGTAGATATAAATGTATTTAAAGAGGTAGGTTTATAATGTAATTATATTTGTTTTTAATTAAATGAGCAATGTAGTATCCGATTTTAAATATTTATAATTATTAATTTTATGTAAATTTTATCAAAGAGTGTGATTTATACGTAAAGTGTTAATCATTAATTATATATAAAATAAAAAATCGGAATATTAAATGAGAGACAATTTTTTTTGTATAAAATACTAAAAAAAGATAGAGTAGTGCTTCTTTTCATCCTAACAAATCATTAAAGGAATAAATTAAAAAACTGACGAGTAATCATCTAAAATATTCTCAAATAGGACCGATCATGACCAATTTCTTCATAGTACATCCATCATTAGGAAGCATAGATTTAGAAAATCCTCCGAATACATCAAATTCCGGACGGTTTGTTTTAAAAACAAAAAGAGATTACTGTAACACTATCGTCACTATGATAGGAATTTTCAGCACATTTTATCTATTGGTAGTTCCTGTGCTGGAGGAAATCGATCCTTCCTATTTAGTAACGAGAGGTTTTGTTCTCTTTCTCGGAATGTATATAGCAGGCGCCGGAGGTATGGTAGCTTATAAAGTTTCTGACTATACTGTAGATTCCATATGTCCATCCTCTCCTAAACCGGATATTAAACCGGTGTAAGAAGATTTTAAATCGCGCAGCGTTTGGAGTGCGGTGACGAGTCACGCGCACTTCAAACACTGCGCGAATTCAATTGCATATTATATAACTAACTAATTATCAATTACTTATTACATCTTTTTTACTTCTTTATCCCAATAATTTAGAGAAGACTTCGCGTTGTGCGGAAGAACCTTTAATGGCAATATGATCCAAAATACCCTGTTTTTGGGATCGGCTTAGAGAAGAGCTCCAACGGGAAATTTTTGGATTGCTTATTTTCGAGAATTCTTCTTTGTATCCGAGATATGCCTTAATAGTCAAAAACACATTGTTCTCTTGTTCACTAATTTTCGCACCCGGTTCTCTATTTCTTCCGCACAGTACCCTTCTCATTCCTTTAGGAAGCGGCGAATAGATACTGATGTTTTTATATAAATCTGTATCTAAATTATTTTTTAGTACTTGATAATCCAGTTTTCCTATTAAAGACATTTTAGGAGGATTAAATGCGTGATTGACTACCACATAAAGGAGCGGTACACCCGTCAACATATTGAGAGTCTGAAGTATATCCTTAGCTTCAGGAGAAACATCTATATCATTGAAAGGTTGAGCACCCAAGGGATGCGACACATTGTTATAGAAAAACATCGTAGGATCAAAAGGTTTATATATGCGATTATGTTTAGCCAATACTTCCGGAGGAGTATCTTCATCAGTTTGCTCTAAATTTTGCACCTGTTGCTGCTGCATTTCTTTCACTTGCTCATTACTGCCGGCCTTTCCTGCCCGATTTTCAGTAGTGAGTTTCGGTAAGTATTCCTTATGAGCCTCTTTATTTTGTTCAAAAGCCTCTGCTTCCTCTTTGCTCGATTCTAACACTTTTCGAAGAGAGTTATACAAATTGCTTTTCCCTTTTCCGAACATTAGTTCCGTAATCAATTTTTGTGCATCGGCAAAGATAGGATCCGGATCGGATTGTGCACTACAAATTTTGTCTAAAGCAAGTTCAATATCGGCTAAGGCTTCATAAGTGTGTTGAAGATTTCTTGATAAGATACAAGCGATTGCTTTGGCAATATTTTCTTGAACTTTCTTATAAGTCTGATGTTCTTCACCGGATGACTTCGATAATTTTATTTCTATTGTTTGTTTCGTTTGTTCCAATTGAGGCAACAATTTTACCGCTTGTGCTTGGTTTCTTTTTATACGAACACCAAAAGCGTCAGTTTCATTTCGTAGTTTCTCTAAAATTTCTTGAATATTTTTTTGCAATTCTTTGTATTCTTCAAGAATTTTTGTTGTCCCTTTAATAAATTTCTGCGGTTCATAAATTGTTGAAAAATCAATTTGTTTCAGTTGGATATAAAGTCCTCTCACAATAGTAAATATTTTGGAGTCAAAAAATCCCGATATTACTCCTTCTTTTATACTTTCATTTGTAAACCATTCTCTCTTAGTGAGTTCAGGATTTGTCTCTTTTAAGAAATCGGTGACAGTATTTTTTAAATCGAATTGAATTTTCATCAAATGCGCTTTCAGATTCAGCTCTAATTTCATATCGATAGAACGATTGATCAGATAGGTAAGGACATCTCCGTAAGTAATATTCGAAGCGGCGGTTTTGTTGCTTTTTTCTGCAATTTTATTTCTTAAGGATTCGGAAATATGCAGAATCAGTTGGTGATCTCCACCCAATTGCCTTGCGCGATATAGAGACTGCACAAGCTCTTGCGGCGAAGCAGTAGGACTTACAAACATGTGTACGTCTCCTTTCCGGATAGGTAGATCAACCCCTCTTACATCGCTTGGAGCATATAAACAAATAGTGTCGGCAGGAAGAGCCCTTCCTTTATAAGGAACTGCTTTAGAGGCTGTTGTCCCATAAAAATAAGGAATCCTTTCTACAGGATGCATAAAAAGGTAATTACGAATTTTTTCGCCTGAGTTTTTCCGGATTTTTTCAATCCAAGAAAGAGTATTCATCCCTTCACTTGTAGCTCCGTTGCTATTGATAAAGGCTGTTGTTTGCGCTTTTGCCAATAGAGCTTTGACCGTTGCGTCGGCTTCCTGATCTTGATAAATAGTTGCAACTGTATCTAAACCTGCATTGAGATTAAGACCAATACGTAAAAACGTTTCCGCCTCAACATCCCGGGTTCCCGATCCGGCTTTATTCAATTGAATATCTTCGGAAATAAACGGTAAAGGATACGGATCTAACGTTCCGGTTACTCCGCCGCAAGGTTTTTTATGGAATATTTCCTGTACATTTGTGCTTACCTGTTCTGTAAAACGTTGGATATATCCGCCGTTAAACACGACCTCATCCAAAATATTCCAACGGTGCATAAACGCTTCGGGTTTACGTATAAAGTCGTAGAGGCTGAAGTCTTTTCCGCTTAGATGATGCTTACTGCAATACGTTTGATAGTCATTCATCAACAGCTCATAAATGCTGTAAGATTTCTCTTTTAAAGTCTGCAGGGAGTTGTCCAGAAATTCTTTCGATCGATTAGTAGTACCCTGTGCAGGAAGAAATTCGAGATAACCTAAATACTGCGCCACAATCATTTCAAACTCATCTCCGAAACGCATTCCTTTTGTTTCGTTTTTTGTGATTTTAGGCATCACTATATGTCCTTCATGATCAGAAAATCCAAGATCATTTCCCGGATTTTGAGATAGAAAATTGGAAAAAGTCAAACTTAAAATCTGTTTTGCCGATGAGATATATTTGATGACTAATTCATTATTTTCGATTAATTCGTCCGGAAATTTATCGCGGGCTCCGATAAGATAGTCACTCCATTGCTCGGAATCAAGCTTTTCAATAAGAGCGGCAGAAGTCCCCAAATATTGGAGAAAGTTCTTATTCCTTTGCAAATCTTTCGCAATTTCTTTCATAGCAACTGTGCTTTTCTCTTTACTCATTCCGGGGTAGGTGTTTTCGAGCATACTTTCTTTTAAAGAAAAGAGCGGGGATTCACGATCGGCGCAATTCATTACTGTTTCTAAAATTATTCGAGATACCGCTCTGACAACTTTATCCGGATCCGTTTTTTCTCCTATTGCAATGCTGACCTCATGAGTAATGTGGTGTGTTTCATCGGTCTCATCGCCAAAAAATATACCGGGTAGAGTGATGTTCGTTCCCTGACCTCTTAAAAGGCGATCCAATGTTTTATAGTAATGGAGCCGCAGTTCCATAAAGACTAAATCCGATTGATTTTTTCCCATTTTATTATTGGAATTAAGCTGTTCAAAGAATTTACATCGTTCATCTTCCAGCAATATGCATGTATCATGAAGCGTGGCCAATTCATCGACGGTTGTGATGACATATCCTTTTTTCTTGAAGATTTCAAGAAGCTGTTTTACTTTCTCAGAAAGAATATTGATCGGCAGATCTTTTGTTAAAGGTAAGGAAAATTCTAATCCTGCCTGATCGAACAGTAGTCTCGTACTTTTATCGATGTCTTTTCTATTGGATTTTAGCAGTTTTTCCGGAACGGTGATGACAACAAATTTCCCTTTTTCTGCGAGAATTTCGGCAATAGTGGGGACGGCATAAGATGTTTTTCCCAGACCCATCCGGAGAGAAAACCATTGTTCCGGATTATTGGATGCTGCTTCAATAATTGTTCTTTGCCCGGGTCTGTAGATAATTCCGGAGCGCGCTTCGGCAACAAGGATTTTTCGAGAGATATCCGAATTGAACATAATCCCGTCTTCTTTAAAATATCGTCCGAGAGAACATCCTTCTTTAAGAAAAACAAGAGCTTTTGCAGCCCGCTCATTGTCGTGTTTTCCTTCTATTAATTTGGCGGCCTTCACAAATTGTTGGATTCCCGTTTTACACAGCAATATTTCGGTAATCAGTTTATCCATATCTTCTTTTTCATAGAGAGTGCTGTAAGCCGGATTTTTATAGAGCTTTTGTGCTTCACGGAGCAGATCAAATTCTGTGTATAGATCGGGCTGCTCTACCATTTTTTTTAGGCTTGAAGAGAAGGGATTGTCCTTAATTTTATTTAGAAATACCTTGAGCTTTGTTTGATATAGACCCGTGAGGGAATCTTTCTGCTCGGATGATAAGTGCTTATTTAAGAAGCTTTTCATGTTTGCTGTTTCAGCGGGTGAAAAAGTAGATTTTCTTTTCATCTCATCGCCAAGGGTTTCTTTAGCTACTTTTAATCCTTCAAGCATCTCCCTATATTCTTTTTTCTCCGGTTCTGAAGCAACATTTTCGGGATTAAAATATTTTTCGGCTGTCTTGTATTTTATCTCGAGATCTTCCAAAGATGCTTTTTGATCTGCTTCATTTTTTTTTGTGATGCCGGCAAATGACTCACATTCTTTCACCAGAGAAGAGGCAAAAGTGAGAATTTCAGGAGAAGAAAGTTTTGAATTAAATTCTTGATGATGCTTCTGTTTTAGAGCAATTTCCCTTTCGAGTTTTTCTATTTCACGTAAATTTTCTGCATGAATGCGTATTTGTAGAAGAGGCCAACCTCTCATTTCGGCTTCCCGCACAAGAGTAAGAATTCCGTATGGTTTTTGTAAATCAGCATCTGTCTCGCTAATCATTTGAGGGATTTCACTTATCTCTATAGGAAGATAGGAATGATCCGGAGGTAAAGCTGTCATGTAATCAGAAATAGTTTGAAGAGTAACCCCTTCAGTCTCCTCCTTTTTATTTTCGATTTGGCCGGATTCCGGAAAAAAAGGAAGAAGCTGTGATAAAGTAATCTCTTTTGTTGAGTCGATAGCAGGGTTTGTTTCTAAAAGAAATTCAATTAGAGGATCGATTGTAAAACAACCACCAAAAAGAAAATTAATTGCCTCCGGAAGAGCGAGAGCCGGATAAAGAATATTCTGAATTACATTAGGAATCATATCGTTATTAACTATCATAGGGGAAATATATTGCGCTATTATGCCGTCTGCCATTCCGAGAAATTTTTTTATCCCCACAATATTGTCTCTGTCAATATAAGGAATTTTTTTCCTCGCATTTTCAATTTCTTTCCAATTAAAAACAGGAAATTCATATGGATTAAGAACAGGAAATACATATTGATCACTATATGGATCAGTACATTGAGTATTCTCTTCAGGAAGGTCTCTTAATTGTTTAAGTCTTTCAGCATAAGCTTCGCCGAGCAGTACCAGTAAGAAAATCCGAAGATTGTCTCCCATTTCAATGAATTTTTTTTCATCTTCAGTTTTTGGCACCGTTTCTTTCCAATCCGGATTTTTTAAAAGATAGGAAGAGAGGGTAAGATATTTTTCTTTCAGAACATCGGCATTTCCCTTTACATCGGATCTTATTAAGCTGATTTCTTTATAGAAAGAGAAGAAATTTCCTATGATACGGGAAAGAGTGGGAACTCCTACCGTCAGGCTCTCTAATGAGGCTTTTTTATTTTCTCCTTTACTCAATAAAATACAAAGTGTCATCCATTCGGAAAGTTTATTTTTCCACAAATCTTTTTGGATAGGCATCGTCAGGAAGTTATCATTTTGCGGTAGAGAAAGAGAACGTAAAGAGTTTTTTTTCTCCGTTTTTTTATTTTGCTCGTCAGTCCAATCTTTATAAGAGCTCCATCGTATTCTTTCCAGGGCGCTGATCTCGTTGTCGGTTAATTTGAAATCACTCCCTTTTCCCTGTGAAAATTTTTGTGTATAAACTTGATATAGATCGGTAATGCCTATAAGTGTGTGAAGATATTTTTCCTCATTTTCCCGAGTATAATTGGTTTTACTGAATTGTTTTTCCCTGATAGATCTTATCGCTAATTGAGCTTTTAGTTGGAATGCAAGGGCGGATTCCGAGCGGAAAGGAATGTGATTAAAATAATTCGCTATTTTTTCAAAGATAAATTGTTCGTTTTCATCTAAAGCTGCAGGTTTTTTTGCTTTTTTAAGGTAAAAAAGCGCCCGTTCATAATCTTTTTTCATGCAAAAATAATAGGATAAATACAAGTATGAAGAGGGTGAACCTTGCATTTCCCCTTCTTCTCCGAACGATACATTCAATGTAACGTGTTGTAAATCCGTCAATCCTATAGAACTTTCTGAAAAATCCAATCCTGAGGATGTATACTGTATTTCATAAGGCAAAAGATGGAATTTATAACCGTTTTCTTCCGAAAAAGGGATCAAAAATCGATTTGTATCTGATCCGGATTTTTCAAAGAAATGTGCTTCATGCGTACACGAACCTGCCGCGCCGGCAGCTTTTTCGGAAATGTCCGGCAACCAATGAGTCCCCTGATTGAGATAGGGTGCTGTAGATTTCCATTTGTTATTCTTTTCTTTTGAAAAGGTAGTTTTGAGATTTGTCTGCGCAATTTCTCCGATTTTTTTTTGGGAATCCAGAAAAAGTAAAGTGTGAAATCCGTTTGCAAACGGGACTTTCGCTCTTGTTTCTTCAGGAGTTAAATTAGCAACAGATAAATCCCCTTTTAAATTTGTAATTTTTGTAATGACTTTACGGCGATCTAATACTACAGATAACATATCCGATTTTTTGTATGTCTCCGGAGAGGAGGTGATCAGATATCCTTTACGCTGCGTTTTTGTGTTGATCCACAGACCCTTTTCTTTAATCATGAGCTCTACAGTAGTATCGCCTTTTTCCAAGCCTTCTTTTCTATAGGTAAACCAATTCATAGCATTCTTTTTTTTCAAAGGATTCGTCAGAAATTGTCCTTGAATGTTACCGGCGCGTTTTGCCTCGTCATACGTAATTCGATAAAGGGTATTCTTTTTTCCATACGTAAAAGTATATGTGGAGATATTTTGTGACATCATTTGAAATTGGGCTTTAATAGATTTTCTTCCGAAAAGATCAAGAAATTCAGACTGATTTCGAATGTGTGCCGGAATTTCGATCATATGAGACATAAGAGGTTTTTTTGTCTCTTTTGAAATAAGCTGAATATTTTTTAAATTAACGGTAATTGTAGAATTTTCTACCTCAAAAGAATTTTTCGAATGAATATTCCAGGAGCTTTTTTCTGATAATTTTTCAGGAGGAAGCATAAAAGTCAGAAAATGATTCATAAGACTGTCAAGTAGCTTCGGCTTTTCGGCACCTCTTCGCGCTATTTCAGAACTCAATGTAGTACTAAATTCTTTCCGTATAGTTTTATTGAACTGCGATACTGCTCTTGAGTCTCCCACAGCATTAAAAAGGGAATAGGCATAAAGAAAGATCGCCATACTCTCTTCATTAATTTTATCTAAAGGACGTCCGTGCATACAATAGACGTAGGCAATTGAAGGACCGGGATGATCCATATCCTTATTTTTAAGCATCTCTTCTAAACGCTCACGACCCGTTTGCATTTTACCGTTGATTTTTAGCCGATTGTCAAAAGAGGGAATGTCTTTAATGATTTGTTTGATGTATCCGTCGGGATCATTAGGAGTTGCTTCTGCAAATCCTTTGATCATTTCTCCTATCTGAATCAAAAACGGGAATACATTAGGATCGCCTGATTTCCTTACGGTCAGTTTCTTTAATTCTAAAACAATTTCCAAAAGCTCTTTTGGAGAAGATAGGAGCTCTTTTGTGAGAAGAAAACTGCGCGAAAGCAATAATTGCACCGTTTTTTGTAATTCGGGATCGCCTAAATTTCTCTCTTGAAAAATCACATTAAAAATTTCAGAAACAGAAGAGGGATCAACCTCGCTATCGTTGATAATTTGTGCGCTTTCTAAAAGATAACTTTCAATTTGATTGATTTGACCTTTTGGAGCTGTTTGTAAATTTATGGCAAGTAAAGAGGGTTCTGTATTCGCAATCTGAGGGGACAAGGCATCCGGAAGACCCGAAATGGAGTAATTATGATCGGATTTATTGGCTATGTTAGAATTGTCACGCGGCCCTATAAATTTTCCGGCTCCTCTACCGCCTGCAAAGGCTTCAGTATTTTTCTCGTTTGTATCCAGTCCGTATTTTTTTTCATACACCGGCGGCAAACCGAATCCTGTGGGAACATAGGCTAATATATTTTTTTTCGGCGATTTAGCATCCACAACCGTTAAACAATAGTGTTCTGTTACAAAAATACCCGACCCTATTTCTAATCTTTTTATCCCTTTAAGTTTTTGTTGTACTGAATCTAGGATCAAAAATCGAACCTGTTCTTTAATTTCCGATTCCGTTTTTGCTCCCAATGCTACCGCTTTGTTTTTCAAACCGTCCAACCAAGACATTCCCTGAAGCTGCTGAGTAATTCCGCTTCCGTAAAATACACTGAAGCATGTGTGTGGTTTCATCAGAGAAGAAAACATCATCTCCATTCGAGCACATTCTTCAGACTTTTCAAGCGTACCGCGGGAACGATTTTTAATAGTAAAATCCTTTCTTAGCGGAGAATTGTTCTTCATTGTTTTGACGTAATTCATCAATTGCTGCAATTCTTTAAATTGCTCAGGTTTCCAACCGAATCGGATATGAGGGTGTATATGTACGATCGATTCTATTTCCGTATAATCAAGATAAGAATCGCTGCTAAATGATATATAGGAACTAATAGCAAGGGCTTTAATTAATTGAATGATAGTATCCGGATCGGGAGAAGTTTCATTGAGACGCAAAGATGTTTCCCAAATATCCTTTAGAAGACCGGAGATTTGTTGCACCATCTCTTCGCTATAACCCGCCGGTTTCCCATGAATAACCATTTCGCAGCTTGCTGACCCTCTCAAGGGAGTCCAAAAATTTATCTGATCATTTATAGGAGAAGGACAAGGACAGGAAGCTAAAACAGCAAGGGCTAACGCGCGAGCCTCTACATAGGATTTTTTTTCGATTAAAGCGTTGTTAATAGTGTGGAATTCTTTGAATAGTGTCAAAATTTGATTGCGATCTTTTTCTGTGTATTCTGTATCTTTTGTGAATGCATTTTTTAAAGCGGATAATTTATCTGCATACAATTCAATGCCGACGGTTTTATTGATAATTTTCGCTACGGATTTTTTATTCGATTCAATTACCGGTGAAGGAATTTTAATTTTATATGGACGTTTGACCGAAATTTTTTCGGTAAGAGCATCGGATTGAGACTTATAGTGCAGTTTTTGAATAACCGATTTTTGCTCTTTTTTAAAACTCTCTAATTTGTCGTAAAATGACTTAAATAAACCGCCGGCTTTTACATCTTTACTGAGACTGCGTTCAAATAAGGTCATTTTGTTTTCAAGATGAGTAAAGAAATATTTTTTATCCTGAATAGAAAGTTTATCTTTAACCTCAAATAAAGCAGTATATTCCTCTTCAATCGAAGCTAAAACCCATTCTACTTTATCCGACTTTGAAGCTTCGGGATAACATTTCATAAGTGTATACAACATTTCTTCAGGTAAATCAGAAGAGCCGCCCGATTTCCTATTAGAATCGATTTGTGCTTCTGCAAAGCCGGTTAGAACTTGTCGTAAGTTATTTACAGGATTTTGCGTCGGAATATCGACAGGCTGAGTATAAGGGTATGCACCGGTCAGATCCAGATTTTTTATTCGGATTTTTTGTCGACGGGTAAGTTTAAGAGGATTTATGGTTTCTGCCGGTTTTTTTACGCAGGATAAAAGACTCTCTGTAATTGTGCGACAAGATGCTTCGAAATTTTCGGATTTTATGAGATAAGTAGCTTGGAGTTTTTCCTCTTTCGGGAAATCGGGTGAATCGGCAGGTAACCCTTCAATTTCCAGTAAGATATCGTTATCTTTTTTTCTGAACATAAATAAAAGAGGACAATTTGTATTCGCTATAGGAATTGTACAGGGAATAGCTCCGATGAATTCTTCATTATTGTTAGCGCGAGAGACAAATTTTTGAGTAATTTCTTTTGCCAACGGGGTAGTATTCACATTTGAAGAGCGTTGCAACACTTTAATTTTTTCCCCTATGGAAATAATAGAAGCGAAGTTGTCAGATAAAACCTTACTGTCTTTAGAACCGTCCAGCATTTTTTTTGTGCTTTTTAACCGACTCACGAAATGAGCTTGTGTTTTAGAAGGGGTATTGAACACTTTATCTAAGCGCGATTTTATTTTTTTGTTTTGCGTTCTGAATCGATAGACAGTGATAAAAGGGGCGATGAAAACCATCCAAATAAATTTTATGAGGAAATTTTTATTAGATTTTGTTAATTTTTTATAAATGTCTTTTCGTGTTTTGATAATGCGCCGTGATTTGGGGGCAATTTGTTGAATTTTATTTATTGTACAAATAAACGGGCTGTCAACTTGCTCTGCATCGCTTTGAGAAATTTTGTTACATAAATTCAAAAGGTCCGATTTAGAAATTACACTGTTTTTTTTGCCTCTATACTCGTCAAAAATGAGTTTAGCGGCTTTTTGAATGAGAAGAGATTCCCGGGAAGAGACTTCTTCGGTAATAAAAATACGTAAGTTACTGTTATTCAGCTTGTTATGTATTTTTAAGATGCTGCTGCCTTCCATGTGTTCTCCCGATTTATATAATATATAATTATATTAGCTGTTTTAACAATTAAAATTCAATTGTCAGGAGATTTAAATAATTTTTATTAATTGTAGTTTGTTAAGATTATTTTAAGTTTATAAAAAGAAAACATGTGGAAGAAGAATACTGAAGTAAGAAGAATTTCATTCGCGCAGCGTTTGGAGTGCGGTGACTCGTCACCGCTTTGCCCTCGCATCGACTTGTCGATGCGTTTTCAAAAATTTAAAGACCAATATGCGAACGAATTTCTGAATATATATAAACACAAAATAACGCTTAAACCGCCTCGACAAGTCGAGTCGAGGGCAAAGCGGTGACGAGTCACCGCACTCCAAACGCTGCGCGCGCTCAATTTCTTCTTACTTAGGAAGAGCATTTTTGAGGGTGAATCCTGATGACATGACTCCGCACGAGACAACAAATTTAATTGCCTCTTCTACCGTCATATCCAACGCCACCATTTGCTCCCGACGGTAAAGAAGAACAAATCCGATAGTCGGATTCGGCGTCGCAGGGACAAAGACAGAAATATTTCCGTATGCATCTTCTTTAGGTTGTTTCGTAATCGGATCGTTAGTAATCAATCCCAAACAAAGAGAGTCTTCCGTAGGAAAAGGAATCAGCACCACTTCGGAAAATTTAGATGAATTTTCATGAAAAATGGTCGTGATGACATCCTGGATAGCTTTATAGATCTTATTGATAAGAGGTATTCGATGAAGAATGTAATTTCCCAGTCTGAATAAATAATGAAAAATAAGAATACGCGCTAAAAAACCTATCAGAAAGGTAATCGCAAAAAGAAGAGTCATGATCACAAGTTTGCTGACAAGGGTAATCAATTGCCGCGAAGAAAACACATGATAATGACGCAGGATATCTTCAATAATTCCGACAAACGGTTTCGTCAATAAATTAATAATAAAAACAAAGATCATCGCAGTCAACACTGCAGGAAGTAAAATAGCCAGTCCGGTGATGAAGTATTTCTTCATGAAATTATCCCTCTGCTGCCGTTGTTTGCTTTGCTTTTCGCAAATCTCTCAATGCCTCGATCTCTTTCGGATCGGTCTCTGTAAAAGTCTCATTCAAAATTACTCCGCAAGAAATAATATATTTCAGAGCCTCTTCTACTTTCATATCGATATAAATCAAATCCGATTCATCGTACATGATTAAATATCCCGACGTCGGATTCGGAGTGGTAGGGACAAACACAGCAATCAGCTCTTTATCTTTAGTATGCGGGATCGCAGGAAGGTTATCTCGAGTGACAAGGCCGATACTGTGGCTGTCTTTCGAAGGAAAAGGGACGATCACCACTTGCTTAAAAGATTTCGTATCGCTCGTTAAAATTGTGTTGATCACATCCCTGCAGGTTTTATACACCGATCGAATGACAGGAATTCTATTGATCATGTAATCCCATGCTTTAATCAAATAATGAAAAAGGAACAGCTTTGCCACAAATCCGAGGAAAATTGTAAAAAGAAACAGAAAAGAAAGAATCAGAATTTGCCCGGAGACATATTGAATCTGAGAAGCGCTTAAAAAAAGAAAGTTTTTGTCGAGTAAATCATAGCGGTGAAAAATCGATTGCACAATTTCCATAAAGGGGGTAGTCAGCAGATTAATCAAAAACACAACGATGACAACGGTAAGTGCCAGAGGGAGGAGGATAACCAATCCGGTAATAAAATATTTTTTCATGTCAGCTCCGATGAGATTTTATCTTTTTTGTTTTCCTGCCCGTTTTTTTCCGGTAGAGCGTTTACCTTTTTCTTTCGGCTTTGCTTTTTTCCGTTCCGGTTTTTTTTCGACGATAACTTCCGGTGCAATAATATCCCACTTACTTTCAAGTGTAATAAAATTTACATTTCGTAGAACAGCCTTTACATCTTCACCCGAACGATAGACAGTTTTAGTATTCCTTCCTATAAGCCGCATTTTTCTCTCTTCAAATTCAAAATAATCATCGCCGATTTCTGAAATATGCGTGAAAGATTCCATCATAAAAGCCAAAATTTCAATAGTAATGCCCCACGCTTTCACAGTGGTGATCACAGCATCATATTCGATATCCGGGTCAACTTCCCGGATTGCTTCCAAAAGCCTAAGCTTTTTCAAAAGCTTCACACCCGATTCCGCTTTGGCGCTGATCCGTTCCTGCTCGGAACAATGGGCGCTGATCGTTTCCAAAATTTCAGGTGACATCGGACCGTCCAGCAGAATTCTGTGCACAATTAAATCAGCATATCGACGAATCGGACTGGTGAAATGGCAGTAATGTTCGAGACTTAATCCATAATGGCCGATGTTATCCGGAGAATAAACCGCCATCCGCATCCGCCGTATATAACTTGTTGCAAGGTGTTGAGCGTAAGGAGTTTCCGAAACTTTATTGAAAAAGTTCTGCAGCTCTTCCTGCGAAGGTGCGTCGTTCAACTCAAATCCGAAAGCCCGTACAAGACTCACAAAATCTTTCAAACTTTCTTCCGGAGGATTGTCATGCACACGATAAGTCAGTTTATCTCCCCGATCAGTCAGATGCTTCGCGACAACCTCATTTGCTTTAAGCATAAACTCTTCTACAAGCTGATGGGTGATGTCATATTCCACATATTCCGTTCTCAAAGGAAATCCCTCTTCATCGACCATGACCACCAAATCAGGCAGCGCCAATTCGAGACTTCCCCTTTCGAAACGCTTTTGCTTCAGAAGATTACACAACTCCACCATGAGTTTTAAGGTTTTTAGATGCGGACTTTTTTTCTCGCCGTCCAAAACCTGTTTCGCCTCTTTATATGTAAAACGCTTTTGACTCCGAATCACAGAACGTGTTGTCCGGTACTCCAACAAATCACCTTTCGCATCAAGAGTCATCATGACCGAAACGGTTAGTCTGTTTACATTCGGTTTCAAACTGCATAAATTATTCGAAAGCTCTTTAGGGAGCATAGGCAGGCAGTATCCCGGAAAATAGGTGGAATTTGCCCGGACCCGCGCGTCTTTATCCAGAGCGGATCCCGGCAATACATAGGCGGTTACATCCGCAATATGCACTCCCAAAAGAAAATTGCCGTTCTTATCTTTGGTCAGTGTCAAAGCATCATCAAAATCTTTAGCCGTATCGGGATCGATGGTAAAACATTCCAGCTCCCGGAAATCTTCACGCTTATCAATTTCTTTTTTGGGGACCGATTTTCCGAATTTTTCCGCTTCGGCAATACTCTCCGGAGAAAATTCAGAGGCCAATTGATACTCTTCAATCGCTGCCTTGATGTCACATTTGTGATCCGAAATATGACCGAGATACCGGGAGAATCGCGCCAAAGTTTCCGTGTCCTTACTTCCCCAATCGGTCACCTCCATGACTAAACGATCGCCCTCTTTTAACTCATGTTCTCCCGGATCGACCACAACTTTTTGCGATTGCCCAAGAATAGGGACGTAGGCGATGATCTCTCCGGACTTATGAATTTCTTTGATAATCCCTGCAATATGACTTCTGCCCCTTTCGACAATGCCGATCACACGGCCTTCCGGCCCTTTTCCGGATAACGACTCAGTGTTGATCATGATCTCCACTTTATCGCCGTCTACAGCATTTTTGGTCATGTGTTTCGGAATAAAAACGTCGTCGGAAAACGCATTGTTGTCAGTTTCCACAAAACCGAATCCGCGATGATGCATCCGGATAGTCCCTGCAAACACTTCGCCTCCTCCTGTCTGACGTACATAGCGATTATTGACGCACGAAATTTCATTGGCAGCGGTAAGATCGTCGAGAATTTTGATGAGAACGGGCCTGTGTTGTAAAGGGAGGGAAAGCCTCTCCATCATTTCGGCAACGGTTCCCGGAACAAAACTGCGTCCCATAATCATCTGGCGTGTCACTTTAAGAAGACTCTCGTAAAGCTTATCTTCTTTGGTTTTTTTTATTTTTTTTGGCATAAAATCGGGTGTATTCCAACGTGGGTTATTTTAATATAAACCTTATTGTATCATATATTCTCAAAACAAACACACAAAAACATACATATATCGGGTAGCTATATAAAACGGAATTTGAAAATAAGCGTAGAAATTTTTAGACTTAGCAAGTCTCGCGATTTTCGGATTTTTCATGGAAAGAAAATCCGGAAATTGTCACCATCATCCCTATTGCAATACAATCCGGGGTCCTGATGATTCAAAATACAATTCCTTTTTTCCTCACTAAAGAAAATATTTACGCTGTTCCCGTTCTCCGTTACACTCCGGAAACTGCAGCCGAAGTCCGCAAAGCATTCCTTTATCTGAATCCCGATTGCGTCGCTGTGGAGCTTCCGGATACATTGGAATTGCAATTTCTTCATGCCTCTTCACGATTGCCTGACATTACAGTAGTCACCGAAGAGAAAACGGACGGCTCTTCTCTTCACTATCTTTGCGAACCTTGTGATCCTATGTTTGAAGCTCTTCGGTCGGCATTGGAAAGGGGAGTCATCGGAAAATGTATCGCTCAGGATTTTGATGACGCTCCTCTGCATAACGAACTTTTTCCCGATCCGTATTCTATTTTTCGCGTCGGTTTGGAGAAATATTATCGGACTTACGAAAGGCAGCAATCGGGGGTAAAAAATCCGGATGAAAAACCTTCCCAAAGTAATTTGTATATGGCTAAAAAATTGAAGGAGCTTTCCTTCTCTTACAACCGGATCTTATTTATCTCCTGTATGTCGAATACAGCGCAAATATTGGATCTCATCGATCAAAAAGCATTTCCCGTTTATCCCCCTTCCGGTCGCACTCCGGCAAAAGTTTCGGGCCTTACGGAAGAGTCATACAGAGAAACAGCGGCAGAATTCGGACGCTTCACGCAGGAGTATGAAAAAGGGAGGGGAGAAGCTTCAATAAATTTTCCTCCCGATAAACAAAAAGTGATTCTGGATCTGTATAAAGAAGGGGGAGTCAAATATGAAAAAAGTACAGGGAATTCTTTCTTGGGATATCACCTAAGAAATACGATGAAGTTTGTAAGGAATTATGCGCTGATCAGCGGAATGCTCATGCCGGATCTCTACAAGATGTTAAGCGCAGCCAAAGGTTGTGTGGATCACAACTACGCTTATGAAGTTTGGCTTCTCGCAACCGACTATCCCTTCCTCAAAAATATCGATAATCTCCCCCTCTTAAATCTCACCGTGGAAGATGTTTGGGGAAAATCGAAAATCATGCGATTCCATATGAAACAACCGGGAAGGAAAAAAAATCAGTTTTCTAAACGCAAAAAAGATAACGCAACTATCCGCTTCGAACCGCCCTCTCCTTTCGGCATCTGCTCTTACCCTCCCGAAGACATTTCCATAGAAAATTTCGGCCGCTTTCTCAAAAAAAAGGCGACGCAATTGTTGAATGAAGAGGGAGCTCGCACTATCCCTTTTTCCACAAGTATTGAAGACGGTTTGGACATCAGAGAGACCATTCGTCACCGATACGAAAAAAAAATCTATGTCAAAACTTCAGGCAAACCGCACAGAGGATCCATCGGTTCGGTCGTCATCATCTTTCATGACGATCACTCCGAAAATGCAGAAGCAAAAGAAAAATATCCCTGGCGAATTACCTGGATCGGCGAACATTCGCAAGAATCAGATATGGCATTCTACGCGACTCATATGTCGCAAAATATTGTAGGTCCGGGCATCAGCCGTTGCGAATACGGAGGATTCATGATGTCGTATCCTCCGCGTAGAATGCAGGATATCTGGAACGATCCGGATTACAGAGAATGTCGCACTAAGTCGGAGGTGCTTTTGATGGCGGCGATTGATTATAGTGTCAACCGATTGATTGCCTACGTCGCAGAAAAACCTCCGCGAGGTTTTATGAAGAGTTTTGCCGCCCGTTACGGGAAAAAAATTATTTTTATTCCCCTCGGACAATTATCGCCTGTTACGCTGAATAAACTACGGACTTTTCATGTTCTGGGAAATAGGGACAAAAGAAAAATAGCGGACGAATATATTTTTTAGTCTGAATTTTTTTTATTTTTTGAGTCTTTATAAATATCCTGCAATACCTGCATGATATTTTCGAGTCGGTCAAACAGCTCCTGTGACAGGCGAATATCCAAACTAAGCTCATGAGCCTGTTGATACAGAGCCGCTACATGTTTCGGATGCATATTCCCTCTCTCTTCATCGCCGGGGTGAGGAAGCTCCTCTTCCAGGAAAATAATTTTATTCAAAATATCCACAAGATGCACCTGCACCTCTTTACTTTTTCTTAACGGGAATTCTTTATTAATCGTGTCGTCAATTTCCGACAGAGACGATTCAAATAACTCCTGTCTCCTAATATTTACTTTTTCTCTCCAGTTTCGAATGTCTTCCGAGGTAGAAAGTACTCCGTGATTGCGATAAAGCTCTTCCAATTCTTTCAATAACGGTAAGAGAGCTTTTTCGACCTTTTCTTTCAATCTCTCCGAGTCCCCCTCCTCTATATCTAAGTTTTCAATCTGCTGCTCCCAATAGTCATTGATCAATGCGATATCTTTTTTAATAATAGAAAGGGTTTCTTCAATCAAAAATTTTTTGACGGCATTCACCAAGTCACTTTTGCTCTCTTTTTTCGACAATTCTACCCATTTAAAAGATCTGTCGACCCATAACACATACTGAGAAATTAATTTATGCCGTAAAGTATCGGAATAAGAGAGGATTTGCTCTCGTAAGGAATAGCCCTCTTTTATTAAGGGACCGATAATGAAATGGATAAAGAGATCATCCTTCTCCTCGGTTTTCTCCAAAGACTCCAGCTCCGAAATCATCTCATTTAATTTGGGAATGATCTTTTGTGCCCGCCCTTTTAGCGAGGTTGTCGGAATTTCTTTCCGCTGAAAAGGGTGCAGAATTCGTTGCATAAAACCGGAAAGAATCAGAGATCCGGGGGACATCTCAGGACCGGATATAGGGGTATCGTCAGCTTCATCAAATAAGTCATCTTCCCTATCTAACGGCATTAAAATACCTCTAATTTTCCTAATGACAAATTTTAAAGAAATTATCTAAATAATTACAGAAGTCTCTGACTTTAGTATAATTACATTCTATTTTAAAAAAAAGAATTCTCTAATATTTCTGTACTTGACCCCTTTATTCGCCGAGTATATGCTCAATACCACAGTAACCTCTTTACCAAAACTATATATCATGACAAAAAAAATTCCTCACATCCTCATCGTCAACGATGACGGTATTTTTGCTCCGGGTATTCGACATCTCTACAAATCCCTTCAAAATATCGCCCGCCTTACTGTGGTAGCTCCGATGGTCGAACAATCGGGTGTGGGATTGTCCATCACAATCCGTAATCCGCTCCGAGTCCATTCGGTAGAATGGCCTGAAACGCAGGGAGATATCTATTCTGTTAACGGAACCCCGGCAGATTGTGTAAAAATAGCTCTCAATGTTGTCCTCGACTCCCCGCCGGATCTCGTTGTTTCAGGAATTAACAGAGGGACCAACGCAGGGAGAAATCTTCTTTACAGCGGTACCGTCGGAGGGGTTATCGAAAGCGTGCTCCAAGGAATTCCCGGCATCGCCTTTTCCTGCAGAGAATATAAAAATACCCCCTACGAACTTGTAGAATCGTATGTCCCCAAAATTGTCGAGTATGTCCTTAATCATACTCTTCCTCCCGGCACGTTACTCAATGTAAATTTCCCCGAGACGGCCAAGGGAATTAAAGGATTCCGGATGACACGCCAGGGATTGGAATTTTGGGGAGAAAATTTTGATCGTCGTATGCACCCCGCCGAAGAACATCCGTACTACTGGATGGGGGCAAAACTTCTTCAATTTGAAGAGCATGAAGACAGCGATATTGCCTGGTTGAGAAAAGGATATATCACAGCGGTTCCGGTTCACATCAACGAACTGACCGATCATACACACTTGAACGCAAGAAAAAAGCACTTTGAAGAATTCCTCGACGTATAAGAAGAATTTCATTCGCGCAGCGTTTGGAGTGCGGTGACTCGTCACCGCTTTGCCCTCGCATCGACTTGTCGATGCGTTTTTTAACATTTAAAGACTAAATTTCGAACAAATTTCCGAATATCTATAAACACAAAACATCGCTCAAACCGCCTCGACAAGTCTTATACGCGTTAAACTAAAAAATTATAACATATTACAGCTTAAATGTTTATGGTGTTTATTAAAAATTTCCTACTTATAACTATTCTTAAATACATATTGAATCTCTTAGCTTAACGCGTATGCGACAAATCGAGTCGGAGGGGATTGAACTAACGCTGCGCGAGTTAAAAATTTCTTAATGTAAACAATTAATCTATAATTACTTACCGGTTAATGGGGGAGGGCGTTTTTTCTTTTGCTCCGGAGTCTTTCATATTGATCGAGTTTACCGAGAGCGTCGTGCTGTAATTTTTCTATGATTTTTTTTATGCCGGGAATCCGATAAAGACGCAGAAGTTCAGTGCGAAGTTCGTCGCAAATGACCTGATCATCTTTTTCGAAAGGGGAAAGTTTTGATTGAGTATTCTCTTCGCATTCTCTTGCTTTGACCATTGTTTCGGAAAGGAGATTGAAAAGTTTTTCTACCTGACCGGATCGCGAAAGAAGCTCTTCTTTAGAGCGGATTACGGATAGTTCTTTGATCAATGATTTTGATAAAGATCTGCCCTCTTCCCGAAAATCTTCCGGTTTTTTTCCGGAGCAGGAAGAAAATAAAAAAATAAAAAGACAGGAGGATAGAATAAAAAAGAAATTTCTACCGAAGACAAGACTTCGGTAGTAAAAAGAATTATACTTTTTTTCCTTCACTGCGCATTTCTCTTACAACGGCGGCTACACCGAGTTTATCGATAGTGCGTAATGCTGCTGCGCTCAATTTTAAAGTGATAAAACGATTTTCTTCAGCAAACCAAAGACGTTTTTTCATTAAATTAGGGCAGTGTCTGCGTTTTGTCTTACCTGTAATTTTCAGGCCGATACCTTTGCGCTTTTTTGCGATTCCGCGTATAGCGTATTTATAGCCTGATACGGGCTTCTTTCCTGTGACTTCACACTCTCTCGACATTTTTTTCTCCAATAAGTGTTTCAAAAGCAAAATTCTATCATATGATATAGATATCCGACAAGAGAAAATCGCCTCATTTTATTTACATCTCTATATCACTATTGTACAACAGTTCCGACAGGTAGATCCGGCACATCCGGAAGCTCCGGACCGGCTTCTCCTAAACCCGCTATCACCATTCCTTGGCTTTCTATTCCCATAATCAGGGCCGGTTTTAAATTGGCTACAACAAGAACTTTTTTTGAAATGAGCTCTTCCGGGGTATAGCGATTTCCGATTCCTGAAAGGATCGTCCGTTTTTCCGTTCCTATATCGACTGTCAGTTGTAAAAGTTTTTTACTTTTGGGGACTTTAGTCGCTTCCAGGATTTGTCCTACCCGTAAATCAATTTTTTGAAAATCGGAAATATCGATAGCCTCTTTTATTTTCTCTAAAGGCTTTGTTTTCAATGACTTAGACTTCAATGAGCACTCCGACATTTTTTTGAGCTTTTCCATCTCCGTTTCTATTTCCGTATCCTCAATTTTTCTAAATAATATTTCCGATTTCCCTAACGAAATTCCCGATTCTAAAGGGGAAGAAAGAACTTCCTTGCTTCGGATCGTTTCAATTTCACTTTGGAATCCCAAAAATTTCCACAGTTTCGAAGCGGTTTCCGGAATAATCGGATACGAAACGATCGCCAGCGCTTTTAGACATTCACAACACAGAAAAATTGTCGTCTCCATACGAGGGAAGGTATCCGGATTTTTTACATCTTTCCACGGATGTTTCGCATCAAAATATGTATTGCCGATCTGTGCTAATTCCATGATCAGCTGACTTGCTTTGCGCAATCTGAAAGTGTCGTACGCTTCACGCGATTCTTCACAAAGCATTTTGATATTCTTTAAAAAAGTATTGTCAATTTCCTCTAACAGACCGGGAGACGGAATTTTGCCTTCGCAATTTTTTTGTGCAAAAATCATCACACGGTTCACCAAATTGCCGTATTTCCCCAAAAGATCTGCGTTGCATCGCGATTGAAAGTCTTTCCAGGTAAATTCCGAGTCCTGTGTTTCCGGAGCATTGGCAGCGATTGTATAGCGAATTTGATCGGCTGAGTAAGAACGGAAAAAATCCTCCAGGTCAATGTACCACCCTTCTGATTTGCTGAATTGTTTGCCGTCTAAATTATAGAATTCGTTGGCGGGCAATTCATCTACAAGTTTATAAGGCAGATTTTGTCCCATGACCATCGCCGGGAAAATAGCGGCATGAAAAGGGATGTTGTCTTTTCCGATAAATTGCACCAGTTTAGTTTCCGGGTTGAACCAATAGTCTTTCCATTTCGATTCATCTCCCTGAAGTTTCGCCCATTCCATAGTAGCCGAAATATAGCCGATAGGGGCGTCAAACCACACATACAGAACTTTTCCCTCTGCACCTTCTAACGGCACAGGCAGTCCCCAATCGGAATCACGTGTAATGGCCCGAGCATGCAGATCTTTAATAAATTGTCTGATGAAATTGATGACGTTCGGTTTCCATTTTTTTGTTTCTATCCATTCTGCAAGTCGATCTTTCAGTTTTTCTAAAAGAATAAACCAGTGTTTTGTCGCTCTCCTCACCAAAGGGGCTCCGGTCAGCTTCGAACGGGGATTGAGCAAATCGGTCGCTTCATAAGCCGTGCCGCATTTACCGCATTCATCACCCCGGGCATTTTCGTAATGGCATTTCGGACACACACCTACCACATATCTGTCGGCAAGGAAACGTTCGTCCTGCTCGGAATACAGCTGGTCGGTAATCCGCTCTTCAATAAATCCGTTTTTCAGTAAATCGTTAAAAAATGCATAAACAGGCTCTTGATGACTATCACAGGTCGTTCTCGAATAATGGTCAAATGAAATGCCTATTTGATCGAAAAAATCCTTATTGATCTTGTGAAAAATATCTACATGCTCTTTCGGTGTCCTTTTTGCCGTTTCCGCACTCAGAGTAATCGCTACACCATATTCGTCGGAACCGCAAATATAAAGAACATCTTCACCTTCTAATCTTTTAAAGCGGGCATAGCAGTCTCCCGGAAGATAGGCCCCCGCAATATGGCCGAAATGCAAAGGTCCGTTGGCATAGGGAAGGGCGGAGGTGATCAACACTCGTTGTTTTGTTTCGCTCATAAAAAACCTTAATGAATTTTAGAATAATATTTTTGTATTTGATCGGACCGAGGTCTCATTTTTGTTCTTGGAAATCGGACAATAAGCACTTCAAACATTGTATCGGGAACACACATCCATCCGATCAGGATATTTGTTTCGATATCGACATAAAGAGGTCCGGGTTTCAGATGAGCATACAGCTCTTCACAATCTTTCGGCAATATTTTTGAAGAAGAGGTTTCCGTTTGAAATCCTTCCAAAGAACCGTGTACCTCTCTTACCTCTCTTTGTTGTTGTAAGCTCAAACTTCCCCACGAGACATACGATCCCCGGTGTTTTTTTTGAATAAATGTCCAATCGACTTTAGAAAATCCCCAAAAAGAAACGGTATCTGCAAAAATTTTACCTGTATCCCGACAAACCATCGCCTTTTTCATCGGAAAAACCCGATTGTCGTAAGAGTGGATATCGTAATACAAAAAATGCATGATCTTTTCCACGCTGCTTAAAGGGATCACCTCTCCGGGCCACATCGGTTTTTTTGTATAGGGACAAAGACAACGTTTCTGATTTTGTCTTTTGTAATTGAAAACGGCGCCGGCAAACAACGCGACGAAGGAGAAAATGATGAAAAAGGAAAAGCTGAGAACTTGAATACTAAGATTTTCTGCCGTCATCAGGTGCTGCCGCCGTTTTTAGACTACTGATCTCTAAGTGTATTTGTTTTAAAGGTGGTGGAGCCCGTCATTTTTCCTTTTTGTTCCGGTATATGAAGTTTTATTTCACGAGCATCGGGAGCAGGAAGATCTTCCAAATATGCTTTACCTGCACGAATTTCTGCCGGAATGACAACAGCCGGATTTTTACTATTGATTTTTATCCTTGCACCCCTTCCGGAATGGACCATGCTTACAACCAGTTTGATTGCTTCATTGACCATATCAAATTGGCTTCGGTATTTTGTTGAGATGCCTTCGTTAGTTAAATGCTCATCCATTCTTTTTCTCCTTAGGTAATCTTGTTATTCTTATGTTCTTCCGCTATGAAAATACTTCGTAATACATCGTATGCGATTCGCAAATTGTCGTTCACTATCAGATAATCATACTCGTGACAATGTTCCAGTTCATGTTTTGCCCAATCCAACCGACGGTTGATGTGTTCTGCGGATTCTGTTTTTCTTTCGGTAAGTCGTTTTTTTAATTCTTCAAGGGAAGGAGGACGGATGAAAATGGAGACGCTGTCCGTTTTTCCTTTTAATTTTAAAGCTCCCTGAGTGTCAATCACAAGTACAACATGGTGTCCTGCATGAAGCTGCTTTTCTACCCACTCCCGAGAGGTTCCGTAATTTTGATCATATAGTGTGACATATTCTAAAAAATCACCTGTAGCAATTTTTTGATCAAATTCATCTTTGTCAATAAATATGTACTCGATCCCGTTTTTCTCTTTTCCGCGCGGCTTTCGCGTAGTGTAGGAAACGCTTGAAACGACGCAAGAAAATTCTTTCGTGAGCATCTCGACAAGCGTGGTTTTACCTGTTCCTGCCGGGGCACTTATAATATACAGAATGCCTCGTTTATTATTTCCTAATGCTTTATGCGTCATATTATTCGATGTTTTGTAATTGTTCCCTGATTTTTTCCAATTCGGATTTGATTTCTACAACAAAGTGTGAAATCTCAATATGCATACTTTTGGATCCGATGGTATTCACTTCTCTTAACATTTCCTGCAAAAGAAATTCTAATTTTTTTCCGAGAGAAATTTCTCCCGATTCCATAAATTCAGTAAAACGTGCTACGTGAGAGTCAAATCGAACTAATTCTTCCGTGATATCCATCTTCTCACCGAGGATACAAATCTCCCGTAAAATTCTATCTTCATGATCGGAAATTTGCGGAACCAAAAGAGTCAGTTTTTCCCGAAGCTTTGTGGTATACGCCTCGACCGTTCCAAGAGCTTTCTCTCGAATCATCCGTAAATTTTTTTGTATCAACAAAAGCCGGTCGGCCACATCTTTATACAGGTCCAGACCCTCAACTTTTTTCATCTTGATCAGATCGTCAAGCGCCTCATCTAAAAGAGCCATAATTTCCGATTCAAACAACCGGTCATCTATAGCCGCCTCTTCATAAACAAAGAGTCCGGCAAAATCTTTCAATAACAATAAAGGAAATTCCGACGTCTGCGATAAACCAAGTTCCGAAGAAATTTTATCCCACCCGTTTTTTAACTCTTTCGCAAGCTCTAAATCCGGACGGACTTTAATCAATCCGGAATGAGCCGCCTGAAGAGCCAGCCGGACACTCACCTTTCCGCGATGAACGGATCCGCTTATTCTTTTATTGATTTCAAGTTCATATTTAACAAGTTTACTTTCAAAATAGGTTGAAATCTCTAAATGCTTCCGATTAACCGAATGAATTTCCAACGTGAGTTTCCCTAAAGAACTCATTTTTGTCTTAGAGACAAACGCTGTCATACTTCTAAACATAAAAAACCTGATTTCCGAATTTAGCTAATTTCAAGTGTGAAGATAGATTCCGGTGCTTCGTCAAGCTTAAAATAACACGAATCGTGAAAAAGATAAAGTTTTATACCGGATTTAATCAATATTAAACGGCTCAACCATATTTTTCAAATGAAATTTCAAAGTCAAAAAGGGATACTGCCGAAATAAAGGACGAGATCACCCGTTTCGTCCCCCGACTCTAAATCCGACAAGTGACAACCGAATCTTTCCTCACAACCGATCTCTCCGACGGATCCCGTCGATTTTCTCGCTTCTATAATTTTTTCGTCCCCGACATACAGCATGACATGATCAATTTTTCCCGGATTTGTAATAGGAGCCGAAAAAAGAAGGTCCCCGGATTGCAGTCGATTTCCGGGTTTTTCTTTGGCTATACGATATTGATCACAGGCATTGCGGGGAATATCGACTCCTAAAATGCGATACAGAATAGAGGTGAGTCCGGAGCAGTCTATACCGGAAGTGCCGACCGCATCTTTTTTGCAAAACGGAGTCCTTCCTCCCCATAAATACGGATCACCAAGAAAAATCCGGGAGAGTTCGGTAATATTGGGGGAAGGAGAAGTTTCGCCCCTCCTCACCACATCGTTTCTATGAATTTTTCCGGCCTTGCCGTCCGCTGTTTCAATGTGCAGGAAATGTTCTTCCTCTCCTAAACAAGTAAAAGAACATCCGAAAGGAAGAGGTATAGTATCCCCGGTTTCCTCTAATGTAACCGGCGCTCTTTTAGAAATGACAATCACCTCTTTTTTCACATCGGAATCATATGAAGAAAGTGCATTCGTATCAACCCATCCTTTATAACCGGAAAAGCCTTCATCTTTATAAAATCTTTGTTGTTCTTCCGCTATAATTAAAGCTCGACTTCCCTGAATTTCCACAATAGTGACGGTTTCGTTGTATAATAATTGTGTTTCACGTTCCAAAGAGTCAAGATGATTATTTAAATCGACAAAAGGAGCTTTAATTCGCATAAGTATACTGCCTTTATGTAAATATTTTCTTACATCTTTAATAAATATTAATATACTTGAAGTATAATTAATAGTATATTTTCAGCTTCAGAAAAAGGAATAACTCATGACAGCCGTAACCTTAGGCGGTAATACTTCCTCTATTCAACCTCCCATCCGGATTTCCCGGATTCGCTCTATCACTTCTAAAATTTGGAATGTAGTAAAAAAAATATTTCACTTCTTCACTTTCGGAATTTTTAATAAAAGTCGTCCTTTAACTGCTAAACAAATTGCGGACTTGAGTGAATTAGGGAAAAGAAAATATAATCAAGCAAGAGCCCAATTTTTAAAAACTCATAAGATAAAGGCATTAGAAGGAGCGGAACGTTCCTCCGCATCTTCCGAAAAAAGCAAAGAACCTCTTTTATATTCGGAAAAAAAATTCCATAAGTCCCTTGAAGATACGCAAACCTTGCTAAAAGATGCTGTCCCTACAGCTTGCGATTTCTTACAAGAGAATAAAATTCTGATTCCCATCCCCCCAATAGCGAAAAATAAAATAAAGCTGATAGAACCTCTTTTCACAGAGTTACAAAAACGTACCGTAAAATCTATTACAGAAGAAATGCAAAATTCCTGCTACTTAGATACGTCCTATTCCCCGGCAAAATCAATCCAATGGCTTATAACCGGTCTCGATACCGAAAAAATAGCGGAAATATTGGCCGAAGTCAAAGATGAAAAAATGAATCCGGAAATAAAAAACAAAGCGATTGAATGGATCACTGAACATCAGAAACCCGAGTATTCAAAAAATTTAAAAGATACTTTCCCGGGTATGGATGAAGAGGTTGTTCTCTATTGTTGTAATGCATTTGTCGCGGCTCTTGTAGAATACAAAATAAGAGATCTAAAGACCCGTATCAGTAAAGATATTCTAACCGGAGCTCCGGATTTATTGATCGATTTTATAAGAAAAAACAGTGACAAGGTTATCGGAGAATTCACCGGCCGATTTTCCGAAATTGTTCAAAATATAAATATTGCCGACACTTTTCAAAAATGGCTTAATATTCTTTTAGAATTCCAAGAAAAATATGTGACCGCCGAAAAAGAAGCGCTAACGCACATACAGGGGAATATCGATCGTAAAGACCCGGAAACTAAGGGGCGTCTTGAAGATCTTACTAAAGTTTGTTTTATTACATTGGATACCATCCATAAAAATACAAAAGAGAATTTTATCCATCCGGATAACATCAAAAATGAAGATGCATATGCAAAGTTACAACAAAAAAAACATACCGATCTCTTTATTGAAGAAGTATACAAAATCATTTGTACAATCCAAATAAAAACAGGTGATGAGCTATCTGAAATAAATCTTATCGATCATCTCCAAAATCTGTTGGAACTTCCCGATAATGTAAATAATCTGTTGAAAGAACTGCATGAATTCGGAGAATACTCTTTACCGAATGAAAACTTATCCGCTTTGCCGAAAGGTGAGGAAAGTGTATCGGATCTCATCTCCGGCATCCTTAACGATAAAATTAAAACATCAATTCTTGAAATCACGAAAAATCAAATTAAAGAGGTAATCTCCGAAAAATTGCATGATTTCATACAAACTCTCTATTCAGAAGAGGGAATGAAGTCGGTTATCGGATTTTTTCTCCCTCAAGTCAATAAACTCTTATTGAAGATGCAAGTATACAATATCGTCATAGAAAAAGCGGATGTCATTAAAGATCTATTAGTGAGAAAAAAAGGTCCTGATTATTTGAAAGAATATATATATGGAATAGCAAAAGTTAGTCTGAAAACACACTATGATTTTGATAAATTGGGCATTACCCTTTCAAGTCTCAGTGAATTTATGCTAAATGGCTTAGTTGAAATCCTTATGCATGAGGACATGAATCTCACACATACGCCTTTTAAAGTTGTTTTAGAGGCAGCCTTACTTTCGAAAGATGTTCAATCTCCCATTAAAAATTTAGATAAAGCATTCCTTAGTATTTTTGAAGCCTGTGAATTTAAAACCGGTTTTATTGTGAATACAGCACTTCATTCAGATTCGGTAAAAAAGAAAATCAATATGGATTTCGGTAAGATTATTCAACCGATTCTTAACACAGAGGGATTCGGATATATTGATTTATTATATAATTTTCTGAACCATAAAATCGATACGACGGAAAAAATAGGCGGATTGCTTTCCCAAGTACTCTCCAAAGAGGGTAAAATAAAAACCGATAAACCGGATTTTGATAAGGAAATCAACAAGATTGCAAGTATGGTATATAGCATTCTCGTCACTCCTAATAAAGGATTCGTGGTCAATACAGTTGTAATAAAGAGTGTAAAATCTTTTTTAGGACCAGACTCTAAAAGGCTGGAAGAAGCGATCAAAACAGTGTTTTCTAAATATCTCTATAAAAAAGAATTTACAGCTGAATTAGTCTACCGAATGCAGGACCTTTTCCTGCAAACGATAAAAGGTGTGCCGCCTCTTGAAATCATTCCCATGCCCGAAGAATTACCCCCGGAAGTCATTGCACAGGTGTAAGAAGAAGTAACTACGCGCAGCGTTTGGAGTGCGGTGACTCGTCACCGCTTTGCCCTCGCATCGACTTGTCGATGCGTTTTTAAAAATTTAGAGAACTAATCTTTGAACGAATTTTTGAATATCTATAAATACAAAAGAACGCTTAAACCGCCTCGAAAAGTCGATGCGAGGGCAAAGCGGTGACGAGTCACCGCACTCCAAACGCTGCGCGAATTCAATTACATCTTATATAACTAACTAATTATCAATCACTTAACGTGTATGCAAAGAATCACGCGCGCAACAACGGTGCGCGAATCCCACACCTCTTTAATTCTTATTTGATTACAAAATTTAATAATTTATTCGGTACAAAAATTACTTTGAGGACCTCTTTTCCTTCCAAATGCTTCCGAATGTTTTGTTCTTGATGGGCCGCTTCTAAAACAATTTTCTCTTCACGATCTTTCGGCAAATCAAATCGACCGCGCAATTTTCCGTTCACCTGGATCACATAAGTAATCATGTCGTCTTCCAAATACTTCACGTCAATTTCAGGATACGGCACATAAGAAAGTTCCCCCGGAAATCCGGACACCTCCCACAACTCCTCGGCAATATGAGGGGCCATAGGCATTAGACATTGAATAGCCCAACCCACGACTTTTTTAGGATAGGCATCCAATTTTGTAAAGGCATTCAAAAACTCCATCAATTTTGCTATGGCTGTATTGAATTGTAAACTTTCATAATCCTTCGTCACCCCTTCAACAAGGCGATATCCCAATTTTAACGCCTCTTCGGAATCAACCTCTACAATTTTCGACGATGTCGCCATATCAAACATCCGGGTTAAAAATCGTCTACAACCGCTTACAGCGTCGGTATTCCATATTTTTTCTTTCTCTAAAGGTCCCATAAACATCTCATACAAACGAAGGGAATCCGCACCGAATTCTGTTATGATGTCGTCCGGAGTCACTCCGTTCAATTTCGACTTGGACATTTTTTCAATCTGACTTCTAAGAATTTCTCCGGATTTACTATGAATATATTGTCCGTCTTTTTCTTTGACCTCTTCGGGAGCAATGTACACACCCGATTTATTTTGAAAGGATCTCGAAACTATCAATCCCTGATTCCTCAGCGCATGAAATGGCTCCGGACCGGATACATACCCGCAATCAAAAAGAACTTTATGCCAAAATCGGGCATACAATAAATGCAGAACCGCATGCTCTGCTCCGCCGATATATAAATCTACAGGCATCCAATAATTTTCTTTCGCTTTACTCCACGCTTCCACATCATTATCAGGATCAAGAAAACGTAGATAATACCAGCACGATCCGGCCCATTGCGGCATGGTATTTGTCTCTCTTTTGGCACTCTTTCCGGTCTTCGGATCTACAACGTTCACCCAATCAGACACTTTTGCCAAAGGGCTGTTTCCGTCTCCCGCCGGACAAAAATCATTCAATTCAGGTAATAAAAGGGGTAATTCATCGGCATCCAAAAGGCGCTTTGTGCCGTCTTCAAAATGAAGAATAGGTACAGGCTCTCCCCAATAACGTTGGCGGGAAAAAAGCCAGTCACGCAATTTATAATTGATCGATTTTTCTCCCAAACCTTTACGGGAAAGCCAGTCAATAGTCTTTTCTTTCGCCTCTTCCACATCGCAACCGTTTAAAGAGAGCTCTCCGTTAGAACTGTTCATCGCCGTACCTTCTCCCGGCCAACAGTATTTCCCTTCAAGAATTCCTTTATAAAATTGCTCGGGATCAAGGCCTTCCGGAGCGCTTTCAGCGCGGATTTTCAACTTCGGATCAAATACACAAACAACGGGCAAATCAAATTTCTTTGCAAATTCAAAATCCCTCTCATCATGAGCCGGAACAGACATAATAGCTCCGGTTCCGTAACTCATCAAGACGTAGTCGGAAATCCAAATAGGCAACTTTAGACCGTTCACCGGATTGATCGCATAACTGCCTATGAAGACTCCGGTTTTCTCTTTTGCCAGCTCTGTCCGGTCCATATCGCTTTTCATGGCGGTCTTTTTTTGATACTCCGTAACCGACTCACGAAATTCAGGAGGGGTCAACGTATTGACTAAGGGATGCTCGGGAGACAACACCATATAGGTCGCGCCAAACAGAGTGTCGGGTCGGGTGGTAAATACTTGGAGAACATCCGAACGTCCGTCAACAACAAAATTTACTTTCGCTCCGACACTTTTCCCTATCCAATTGGTCTGCAGTTTTTTCAACCCTTCCGGCCAATCCAACAAATCTAAATCCGACAACAAACGCTCGGCATAGGCTGTAATTTTCAAAATCCACTGTCTTAACGGTCGTCTCTCTACCGGATGCCCACCCTCTTTTGCATAGCCGTTCTCCACCTCTTCATTGGCCAATACAGTTCCCAGCGCCGGACAATAATTCACAAGCATCTCAGCCTCATAAGCCAATCCCTTCTCGTAAAGCTTAGAGAAAATCCATTGGGTCCACTTATAATACTTCGGATCACTCGTCGCCACCTCCCGGTCCCAATCATAACTAAATCCAAGCGATTGCAATTGGCGTCTGAAAGTGTCTATATTTTTTTCAGTCGTCAGGCGAGGGTGCGTTCCCGTCCGTATCGCATACTGCTCCGCTGAAAGGCCGAAACTGTCCCAACCCATCGGATGCATCACGTTGAATCCGCGCTGGCGTTTATAGCGAGCCATGATGTCTGTCGCTGTATAGCCTTCCACATGGCCGACATGGAGTCCCGCCCCGGACGGATAGGGGAACATATCCAATACATAATACTTGGGTTTCGAGGAATCGACTTCACTTTTGAAGGTTTTGTTATCAGACCATTTCTTTTGGTATTTGGGCTCTATGACTTTGTGATTGTACTTCATTGTTTTCCAAAGGTTTGCGTTTTTGTATCGGGATTTTTCTCTTCCGAAAATAGGGAATCGAGAAAAAAGAGAATTATAGTGCGATTGGGGGGATTAAGTCAAAAGCTGATTCAAAAGCGGGTTTCTCTCGGATAGTTTTTATGAATTCTTAATATTAAATAGTAATGTAATTATAAACTTTGTGTAAAAAACTTTTTGTTATTATATAATTATATTTGTTTTATAATAAAAATAGATGAAAACTCAATAAGTCCTAATTGAAGAGGGGGTCTGAGTCTTTAGAGACTCTAAAACGATTTTTTTAGTTAAATAATTAAATATCAGTTACTTAAGGAGGGGTGTATGAGATCGGAAGGCAATTATTCAAAATTAACAACAAGCGGGCAAATACCTCCTCCAATTCCAAAAGATGGGAAAAAAACCGGAGGTACTCCCAAAGGTACTCCGACAGAAGCAGGAGTAAAGAAAGTAGCGGAAAAAGAAGGGATTTCCGGAATCAAAGAATCCCATCCCCCTAAATCGGGAAATATTACACGAGTTGTCAAATCTATTGGTAGCGGCTTGGGATCTATTAGTAAAGGCTTGAGAAACATTGTACGTGAAAAACTCCTCGGATATAAACCTTCTCGTGATTATGACACTAATTCTGCTCCTGTAATGGCGTATCGTGGGCTTCTTCCCAAAACCGCAAAAGAAAAAAAAGAAGATTTAAAAGAATCTATAAAAAATGGGATGAAAACCCTATCTGTCCAAAAGAGTGAAAATACAGAAAGTGCAGGTACCAGTGCAAAAGTATTTCGTGAAGAGTACAAATCGGATAAGAATGTTAATATAAGATTTCACGTGGATGGACAACGACTTGCCTTAGATTTTAAGGGGGAACACAGTCAAGTGCATGACGTTACGAGAGATAAATTAGAACCTTTTCTTCTTAACACAGGAGTTTCTGACTTTAAGTTTTTGTTACAAGCCTTACCTTTAAAAAGTAATTTCGAATACGAAGAAAAGATGAAGATGTTAAAAGACGAAGCTGTTTTACAAAATCCCGGTGTTAAAGATTCTGATTTTAAAGAATCCAGGTCGTTTGAAATAGACGTCCAAAAACCGAAATCTACCGGTGGTGAGACAGTAATAAAAGCAAAAATGACAATGATATTAACGTTTCAGGATCCTAACGGAAATCTTAAATCATTATCAAATTCTCCTGAAATAACGGTAAAAGTCAAGCCGGAAAATATTGTCCATGGAAGAGTCACAGATTTTGAAATTTTATAAGAAAACTTCAAACGCTGCGCATTACTTTCATCTTATGTAAGAAACTTACTAATAGTATTTTACTTTTGGAGAAATATTATGGTAGTGAATCGTTCAGAGGGACCGAAATTTAATCAGGTTTCGGAGTCCCACAAATCCGACTCTAAGGAAAAGAAGACGGCCGGTTCCGGGTCCAAAACTGATCCCGCGGTAAAGAATGTCGCCAAAGAGAAGGGCCTTACATCCGGAGAATCTAAACAGTCCGATGGATTAATAAAAGGCCTTTCCAAGTCTGTTAGTCGTCTGGAAAATGATGAAAATGTTCGTATATTCGATGAAAATGCTCCTATAACGGTGCTTTCTACTTCAATTCAACCTAAAAAAACCGGTGGTGTGGCAAAAGAAAAAAGCACCCGTAATACCGAAGAATTGAAAAATTCTATACAAGAAGATATGAAAAATACTCTAACAAATCCGCATAATGAAAAGGTTTATGCAAAAACATTTTTACGAGAGTACAGAAATGCAAAAAATACTTCTATAAGTATTGCAATTGATAATCATTCCAGACATTTGACTTTTAAAGAAGTTGGTAAAGAAGATAAAAAAAATATTAAGCAATTAAATGAAAACCTTAAAATATTAGATGACTTTCTTGAGCAAGAGAAAGTAGGTGATTTGAGGTTATTGATACAAACTTTACCGCTTAGAACAAGGTGTGAAGATAATCTGTTAGCTCTTAAACAGAAGGCTCGAAGTGAGTTTCCTAAGCAAAATCTTGTTTTTTCTGAGTTTAGAAGATTTACTGTGGACATAAATAAAAAAGCGGATGTAACGATAATAAAAGTAAAGTTGCATGAT
>Ga0206889_1011_pt1 | contig 43517 bp, 26 predicted proteins | sample Alteio_BWOrgHeat_57_FD_153245 | JGI IMG/M metagenome (GOLD analysis project Ga0206889, IMG submission 153245) | Enriched cells from forest soil in Barre Woods Harvard Forest LTER site, Petersham, Massachusetts, United States - Alteio_BWOrgHeat_Nextera5 ... | reverse complement strand
ACTAACACGTATACGACTTGTCGAGGCGTTTTAAGCAATGTTTTGTGTTTATAGATATTCGGAAATTTTTGCAAAGATTAGTCTCTAAGTTTTTAAAAACGCATCGACAAGTCGATGCGAGGACAAAGCGATGACGAGTCACCGCACTCCAAACGCTGCGCGAAAGAAATTCATCTTATTTCCAAGGTATTTTCCTTTTTGTGAGAAGTATTTGCGCAGCCTTATTTCCGACTATCGCCGCCTTCTTAAACCACTTAATTGCTTTAGACTCGTTCTTCTGAAATCCGGGGTCATTATACGCGCTGCCCCCTCCATCATAGATTGTTCCAATCTGATATGCAGTTGCTCCAAGCATAGGATTTTTGTCTTCGCACATTGTAAGGATTTCAATTGCTTTTTGACAACTTACAGTAACTCCGGTTCCACTCAAATACATCTTTCCTAACTCATTTCCTGCCGGGAAGCTACCCAAATTTGCAGCTTTTTCCAGCCATTTAACCGCTTCATTAACGTTATGCTTTATACCTTGTCCGGTACGGTAGCACTCTGCTAACTTAACCATGGCAGGCAGATAGCCTTTCTCTGCTGCATTTGTAAATAATGAAAATGCTTCTAAATCCTCAGCTCTGCAGGAGTGCATTATTCCCAAATTATATGTAGCCTCAATATTACCTTTTTTAGAAGCGATATTATAAAATTCCATAGCCTTCTTCTCATCTTTATTAACATAATTTAGCCCTACTTGATAGGCAACGTGAGCATCGACATTCGCTGCCCTCAATTTTAACTGATATTCATTATTAACATTCTTTTTGGCTTCCGAATGTCCTTTGCGTGCAGCAATATCCCAATTCACAAACGCTTGTAAAACATCTTTGGCAATTCCCTTTCCCTCATAATACATAAATCCTATCATATAATTAGCAGGCCCATATACAACTTCAGAAGTAGATTTTGCTGCTTTGTTAAAATATTCAAAAGCTTCTTTCATCGCCTTTTCATTTCCATTCCCATTTTCCCAATACAGTAATGCCAACTGATATGCAGCATTGCAATTTTTATCCGCTGCCACTCTAAAATATTTCTTTGCTTCTTCAATATTGGATGAAACTCCATTTCCGTTTAAATACATCTCTCCTAGTTCATATGCAGCCTCGGGATGGTTTTTCTCCGCTGCCAATTGATAATAGGTAAAAGCACCCCTTACATTACCGATAGTCTGACATTTTTTTCCAAAGAAATAGACAGCATCGGGATGTCCTTGGTCCGCAGCCATTCTCAAATACTTAATTGAATTGTTATCATCTTTATTTTGTTGAAAAATTCCTGCTAATTGGTATGCAGCTTGAGTATGACCGTTATCCGCAGCCTGTTTAAACCACTTTAAATGATTTTTTTGATTGAAGCCGGCGCTTGCTTCCACTCCTGCCTGATAGGCAGCTTCAGCTGCCTGTTCCTTAGCACCGGAATGATTTGATTGTTCTGCTTTGCTAAAAAATTCATATGCCTTTTCAAAATTCTTCTTGGTTCCGATTCCCTTCAGATACATTACTCCTACATCAAATTGAGCTTGGACATTTCCGACCGCCGCGTTCCTTCGCCCTGCCTCAAATGCATCACAATCTTTATCCGGCACTACAACCTTCGCATTCATAAATGGCGTTCCCGCGACATTAGGCGTAGTCACCTTAGTATGGACTTTATCGGCTGTAGCTTGCGGAGGAGTTGCAATCGGTTTTGCAGGACTATCTTCTTTCCCTTTTCCGGTCTGAGGTGTTTCGGGATTAAGCGTAAGAGTTGGCGAACTATCTGCATTTACAGGATCTTTTTGTGGAGCATCGGGCTTGGGCTGACTTGTTTTGGGTTGTATTACATAAACTTCTATTTGCCGTTTCCCGGATTTCACACAGCTCCATTCTTCCTTAAGAGTTCCTAAAAAAAACATAAAAAATATACTTTTAACAAGAGTCAGAAGAGTCAGGCCAAGTCTGCCCCCGGCGCCGTATGTCTTTGTCGAGGTTCCCATTAATGTATATGTTCTCTTCTTATGAGTTGCCGTGGTTACAGGTTCAACGAAAGGAGTCAGTGGCGAATAATTGGCAGGAAGATGTGCTTTCTTAAAATATTCTTTCATAAAGATGGCCCTTATTTTATTTAGTATATTGAATTTTATTAGTATTATTAAAAATAATTATACAACTAAACCAATTAATTTGCAATTCTTTTCAACCGTTTTCGGTAAATTATACTTTGTAGAGTCCCCTTTTTATCGCAATGGCGACCGGTGTACCTTGAAATTATAGAATCTTATTAAACCATCTATCATAAAAATATTTTCGAATATCGATCGCATATGCGTTAAGCTAATATGAATTAAGTAATTGATAATTAGTTAGTTATACAATATATAATTGAATTCGCGCAGCGTTTGGAGTGCGGTGACTTGTCACCACTTTGCCCTCGCATCGACTTGTCGAGGCGGTTTAAGCAATGTTTTGTGTTTATAGATATTCGGAAATTCGTTCAAAGATTAGTTCTCTAAATTTTTAAAAACGCATCGACAAGTCGATGCGAGGGCAAAGCGGTGACAAGTCACCGCACTCCAAACGCTGCGCGAAAAAAATTCACCTTATTTCCAAGGTATGTTACAGCAGCTCTGATCTGATTTTTCTCTTGGCTCCCACCGACCGGGGTAGTTGAGACCTCTCAGAGGGTTTATAGCCGGCTTCGGAAGCTATCTTAAAAAATTTCGCTGCCTTATCATACTTTCCGCAACCTTGATGATGTAACCCTATTTTATATGCAGCCTCAGAATCCCCTAGGCTAGCTGCCAATTTAAGATATTGAATTGCTTTTTGAGGATTTTTTACAGTGCCTCCGCTTCCCTGAAGATACATCATTCCGGCAGCCCGTGCAGCTTGAGGATGAGGAGGTTTTTGTATTGCTGCCATTTCATAATATTTTAAAGCTAAAGCCGGATTGTATTTGTGCTCAATTACTCCTAATTGATATTGGGCATCAACATCTCCGGTCTTCACCTCTTCTTGATATTTAACTCTTAAATAATGCGCAGCTTGAGCATGACCATTCTCTACAGCTATGTGAAACCATGCAATTTTATCCTCTGTATTCTCTTCCCATTGTTCTCCTGCCCGATACGCAGCCTCAGCTGCTTTCATCATAGCATGGGGATAATTTACTTTTTTCGCTTTGATAAAATAGTCATATGCTTGTTTAAAATCCCGGTCAACTCCGGTTCCGTTCAGATACATTGTTCCAACTTTAAATATAGCTTCAGGATTTCCGTCACCTGCTTTACTTAGCTCTATATTAAATGCCTCAACATTTTTAGATGTTAAATAGTGAGCCGCTTGAGCATGACCTTTCTCCTTAGCAGTTTTAAACCAACTAATTCCACTTTCTGCGTTCTCCTCACATTGTTTTCCTGCCAGATACGCAGCTTCAGCTACTCTCTCCTTAGCACCCGGATGAGATTCTTCTTCTGCTTGGGACAAATAGATATATGCTTGTTTAAAATTCCGGTCAACTCCGGTTCCATTCAGATACATTGTTCCTACATTAAACATAGCTTCAGGTTTTCCGCTCTTAGCTTCAGCAAGCTCTGCATTAAATGCCTGAACATTTTTATCCGGTACGTTTCCGGACTGAGGTGTTCCCGGATCAAGCGTAGGGAGAGTATGTTCTTTCACTTTATCGGCAGTAATTCTCACCGGTTTTAAAGGATCTTTCTTTGAATTATCGGGTTCTTGCTTACCCGCTTCGGTCTTCATCAATTGATAAACTTGTACTTGCCGTTTACCTGATTTTACACAGATCCATTCTTCCGCGCGTTCGTGTTGGGATGAAAAACGGAAAAACACAGTCTTAACAAGAGTCCGAACAAACAAGGAAATCCTACCGAAAAAGCCGTATGTCTTTGTTGAGGTTCCCTGTAACGTATAAGTTCTGCTGTTATAAGTTACCGTGTCGGATTTACCGGAAAACACCGGTTTCAAATAATTTTTGGGAAGGAAACCACTTGTAATGTATTTATTTTTCATAAAGATTCTAATTTTTATTTATTAAATTGAATAATGATATGTTTACTATTAAAAAATAATTATACACCAAAAAATAATTAATTTGCAATTCTTTTTCAACCGCCCCTTTTATCGACAATAACGCCTATTGTACCCTCGAAATCAGAGCATCTTATTAAAACATTCATTATAAAAACTATTTTTATTAATTAATAATTCATAAAAATACAACTACATGATATAATTGTTTTTTAACTTATGGAAAAGCATGACTATAATAGAAAATAATCAGATGAATACACCGATTACTTTATCGGCAAAGAACATTCAAATTCGAGGTCGCTTTACTTCACTTCCCGTGATTTCTCATTTAATTGAGTTAATAAAAAAGATTATTGCTTGCATAAAAAGTATACCCTCCTTCTTTTCAAAAAAGGAAACTCCTCCCCCTGTGATTCCGACCGGCGAATTACAAAAAAGACAGATTATCCCTATGATCGATACCGGCGATATATCTAAACCGATTATTGATCCCTTTTCCGAACTACCCAACATAAAACCGGTAATACCCGTCGTCGAATCCGGTATCGATTCAAAACCTCCTATTGTAGAGGAAACGGAGACCGACAAACCGGAAAAGCCGGAAGAATCCGAAGAGGTTGAAGAAGCAACAACACCTGCTCTTCCCACCCCGCCGCCGATCTATTCACCTTTTCTTAAGAATACAAAATACATAAAAGATAACGAAGATCTTTACGAAACTCTCCAAATGAAAACCGATAGATTTGCCGACGGAGCCTCCGGTGAGTTATATGAACATTCTACAGATCCTTCTCTTGTGCATAAAAAAAGCACCGGGATCATGACGCAGGAATATGTCATTGGAAAAAGCCTTGATCATCCACGATTCGTAAAAACAAGAGACTTTACGATTACTTATTATATAGATACCGCCGAAGTACCGCTCCAACAGGATTCTGCCCCGATTCCGCTTGATGAAAACGGAGATCCTCTTTGGGCAATATCCCGCCCCGATCCTTTCGCTCATTTGTCAGGTTCTGTCATTACAATGGACAAAATCGAAGGAAAGACTATTGATAAAGTGACCATTGAACCGGAAGAGTTATCGAAATTATTCTCACAAGTTTTAGATAGCGCTCTATATCTTTTAGAGAAGAAAATCTATTGGGCCGATATAAATGCAGGAAATATTTTTATTACGGAAGAAAAAAATCTGATGATCTGTGATTTTGGTGTTTGGGAAGAATTCACGGAGAACCGTTTGGGGGCCGTAAAAATTTTCATAGGCAGCATGGAAATTGTTGCGTGGCTTCTAAAAAATTCTCCCTTCAATCATTTAGAAGGTTCTTTGGGAACCATACTTTTTCCGGAATCTTTCTTTGGAATAAAACTTCCATATGAACAAATTCTTTCTATTCAGCGCTTAAATAATCTTGAACAAAAAGAATGGTTTATTCGTCCGGCTATAAAAATCTGTCAATCTACCGATCTTAAAATAGTGTTTAAAGATTATTTTAAATCGGTATTGATCCAAATGGAATCATTGCAGGAAGAAGCAAAAAAATGCCGAAGCGAATTTATAAAAACAGAACGGCAACGTATAGAAAACGAACGAATGCAATACAGGACCTTTCTCGCCTCTCAAAAAATTTAATAGTTTTTATATCTGAAATTTTCTTAAAAAGACTTATCTCCGGATTAATTTTTCCAAAAAAGCGTGTACTTCGAGAGGATTTTGTAAAATATACTCTGCAAAAGTAGGATGAGGGCGATCACGGACGGCTATTGCGATTCCTTTTCCGTCTAATGCGATAAATGCATCTTCGTCGGTGGTGTCATCGCCAATATAAAAAGGGAGGGTATTTTCATAATCTAATTGAAGATGTTGCATCACCCATAATAGAGCTTCCCCTTTATTCCAATCTGTTTTTGCCTGTAATTCGAAAACTTTTTTTCCTAGAAGACATTTTAGATCCGGATGTTTTCGGAGAACATTTTCCATGATGGATTCGAAATCGGCGAGATATTTTTCTTCTACGAGCCGGTAATGAGCGGCAATTCCGTATTTTTTACGTTCGATGACGATTCCGGGAATGTGAGCAAGTTTTTCTATAAGCTCTTGATAGGCCGATTCCACTGAGATATGAAATTTTGCTTCTTCATCGAAACGGAAATTGATGTCGTTCGGACCTGATATATCCAAACCGTGATTTCCTGCATAGAAAAGGTTGTCTATTCCGACAAGACGATGAATATCGGCGCGATCTCTTCCTGAGATGACGGCCACAACAAACAATTTTGCCGCCTCTTCCAAGACGTGAAACGTTTCTTGCGACAAGACAGCCAGTTCCGGTTTGTCGGCTATGGGAGCTAAAGTTCCGTCGAAATCCAGAAACAGAGCCGGTTTTCGCGATCCGATTTTCCCGGCGATTTCCGGAAAAAATTTTAAAGCATTTTTTTTATCCATATGACTTTTATGTGATAGAGGAATTTAGCTTCAATCTAACAATTTCTCCGGATTTAATATATCACTTTTGCTAAAGTGGTGTAGAAAATATGCGGCCATGGCGGAATTGGTAGACGCGCTAGGTTCAGGTCCTAGTCGGGGCAACTCGGTGGATGTTCGAGTCATCTTGGCCGCAAATTCTTATCTTCGGGATGTGTATGAAAACGACAGCGATCATAGCCAACGGTTTGATTATCGATTATCCCTATATCAAACAAAAAATTTCGGAATATGATCGGATCATTGCTGTCGACGGCGGTGTGTATCATTGCAGGAAGATGGAGATTGTTCCCGATTTACTTGTCGGCGATTTTGATTCGGCAAATTCCGGCGATATGGAGTTTTATAAAAACATAGCCGTCAGTACATTTCCTGTGGATAAAGACGACACCGATTTGGAGTTGGCTCTTCGTTTGGCAAAAGAAGAGGGATCGGAAATGATTGCCTTATTCGGCGCTTTGGGAAAAAGGATTGATCACGGACTCCTCAATTTAGATCTGATCCGGCAACATCCCGGAAAAGTGCTTATTGAATCGGATTACGAAACCATCACCGGTATCACCGGCACTCAAACGATCTCCTGTTTTCCCGGTCAGACAGTTTCTTTCATCCCTTTCGGGGAGGTCGGACTCAACATTTCCTCCGTCGGATTGAAATGGGAGCTGCAGCATGCCGATATTTCTAAAAATTTTTATAGTGTTTCCAATATTTGTCTCGGCGATTCATTCCAAATAAAAATTGAAACGGGAGTCTTATTGTGCTGCAGAGTGAGGCTCCTCTAAATACCGGCAAATATCCTTTAAAATTAATCCAAAATCCCTTATTTTTTAATCACTTCGCTGAAGAAATCTCGCGACATGAGGTGTCGGAATTTTTTTTCCGGAAATAATTATATATAAGTCATATCCAAGGCTCTACCCGCTATGTTTACTTACGACATAAAAAAAATTAGAAATTTTTCTATCATTGCCCATATCGATCACGGTAAATCGACGATTGCAGACCGTCTTCTCGAAATGACGCAAACGGTAGCCGCACGGGATATGCAGGAACAGCTTCTCGATGACATGGATCTCGAAAGAGAGCGCGGTATCACCATTAAAGCGCATCCTGTCACGATGTATTACACTGCAAATGACGGGGTATTATACCAAATCAATTTTATCGATACTCCGGGACACGTCGATTTCAGTTATGAAGTTTCTCGATCCCTTTCGGCCTGCGAAGGGGCGCTTCTTATTGTCGATGCAGCGCAGGGAGTACAGGCACAAACCATGGCCAATGTGCACCTGGCTATTGAAAGAAATCTGGAGATCATCCCGATTTTAAATAAAATTGATTTGCCGGCATCCGATCCGGAAGAGACCATCCGCCAAATTGAAGAGTTTATAGGCATCGAAGCCTCCCATGCCGTGCGATGTTCCGCTAAGACCGGAGTGGGAATACCGGATATTTTGGAGAGGATCGTCCGCGATTTTCCCCATCCGAAAGAGCCGACCGACACAACGCTGCGCGCACTGGTTTTTGACTCTCATTACGACACCTATAGAGGTGTGATGGTGTATGTCCGGGTCATCAGCGGAGAGGTCACGAAAAAGACTCTGATCAAAATGATGGCGACCGATAAAAATTACGAAGTCTTGGAAGTGGGAGTATTCTCTCCGCAGGAAAAACCGGTCGATAAGCTGCGCCCGGGAGAAGTGGGATATGTGATCGCCAACATCAAAAAAAGTACCGATGTAAAAATCGGCGACACCATGACGGACCAAAAGCGGCCGGCAACCGAAGCGCTACCCGGATTCAAACACATCACTCCCGTGGTTTTTGCGGGGATTTATCCGATAGACTCTTCGGATTTTGAAGATTTCCGCGATGCGTTGGAAAAATTACAGCTCAACGACTCATCTTTACAGGTGGAACAGGAGAGCAGTCACGCTCTCGGATTCGGTTTTCGCTGTGGATTTCTCGGTCTTCTCCATTTAGAAATCACTTTTGAACGGTTGCAGAGGGAGTTTGATTTAGACATTATCTCGACAGCTCCGGGTGTAATCTATAAATGCATGCTCCGGGACGGCAACGTTCTTGAGGTGGAAAGTCCCGCTCATTTTCCCGATCCTTCGACAATAGCCTTTATCGAAGAACCTTGGATCACCTGTCATATCATGATTCCGAACGAGTATCTCGGGGCTATCATGAATCTGAGCATGGATAAGCGGGGAGAGCAGGTAAATATGGAAACTTTGGATTCCAGAAGACTTCTCCTAACCTATAAATTTCCTTTAAATGAAATCATCACCGATTTCAACGATAAGTTGAAATCGATCACAAAAGGATACGGATCTTTCGATTACGAAATTTCGGATTATCGTGAAAGTGATATCATTAAATTGGAAATTCGTGTACATGATGAACCTGTAGATGCATTTTCCTGTCTTGTACACAGATCAAAGGCGGAATCTAAAGGCAGAGCGATCTGCGCAAAACTGAAAGAAATGATTCCGAGGCATTTGTTTAAAATCCCTGTTCAGGCTGCAATCGGAGGCAAAATTGTAGCAAGAGAGACGATCGGCGCCATCTCCAAAGATGTAACGGCTAAATGTTACGGCGGAGACATTACCCGAAAACAAAAATTATGGAAGAAGCAGCAGGAAGGGAAGAAGAAGATGAAGCAATTCGGAAAGGTAAATATCCCTCAGGATGCCTACATAGGTGTATTTAAAGCAGAAGAATAGTGCTCCGGCAAAATAAAATTTTTATGAAGTGGAAATGAACTCTACAATGTATCTCCGGGAAAAACCTCTATGCTCTCATGATGATGAAGAGGATTTTTCTTTTTCCTGTAACCCGGAACAAATCATCAAACAATATCCGGAACTGATCCCCAAGCATGTCGCCATCATTCCCGACGGAAATCGCCGCTGGGCGGCAGCGCAGGAAAAGTCTCCGAATGCAGGTCATAAACACGGCGCCGATATCATCATCGACACCGTCAAAGCTGCCAAGGAGATCGGAATCAAAGTCGTCACTTTATACGTTTTCTCCACAGAAAATTGGCTTCGTTCTCCCGAAGAAATTGCAGGTCTCATGTGGCTCATTGAAAACTACCTCATCGAACAAAAAGACCAAATGATCGAAAACGGAATTTGCTTCAACACCATAGGCAACCTCACGAAAGTTCCGGAATCGTTACAAAAAACAATCGAAGAGGTCCGTGAAGCCACCGCTCACCTGAACGATGTAAATTTAGTTCTCGCCGTCAATTACGGAGGAAGAGATGAAATCACCCGTGCCGTCCGCTCTTATCTTGATGAATCGATAAAAAAGGGAATAACCCCTGACCAAATTAAAGAAGAAGACATTTCCCGCTTTATGGACACGGCAAAATGGGGAGATCCTGACCTCCTTATCCGAACCGGAGGCGAAAAAAGGATCAGCAATTTTATGCTTTGGCAAATATCTTATACAGAAATCAGAACAATAGATGTTTTATGGCCGGACTTTACACCGGCACATCTGTATAATGCTGTTTTACATTACCAAACGTGTGAGCGGCGACTGGGCCGTTAAACCGGAGCAACAGTGTATGATATTTCATAAAATGAATGAATTATTCCAAAGAATATTTATCAGTGTAGTGGCGATCCTCATTTTAGTCGTCACAATCGGATTCGCCGGACATCCCGGATTTGAACCGATCTTTACCTTGCTGACGGCATTAGTCATCATTCTTTCGTTGAGAGAGTATTGTCATATTGCCCTGAAGCAAGGGTTGGTTCCTCTTGAAAGATCCGCTATATTCCTCTCCGTTTTATATGTCTTTTTCACCTATCTGGGCATTCGGCATCCTCATTTTTCTTTACTCCCTTTTGTTGCCGTGTGGATTTCACTGTTAGTTTTCTTCGCTTATTATTTTAATCGGGGAAAACGCCCGCTGATCAATCTTGCAGTCACTTTTTTCGGCATTTTTTATATCACCCTCCCGCTCTCTCTTATCATCAACATCACCTATTTTTTTCCTCGCGGTTCCGGAGAGGACGGGCGTTACTGGCTGATCTATCTGCTTCTCATTGCAAAAGTCACCGATATGGGAGCGTATTTTGTCGGACGCTATTGCGGGACAAGAAAAATAGCGCCTTATATCAGCCCTAAAAAAACTATAGAGGGTGCTATCGGAGGGCTGCTTCTTTCAATCGGAGCCGGGATTTTCTATATCTATCTCCTTCATAGCTTTTTTATTCATCCCCCTTTTTCTCTCGGCTATTATGAAAGCATCCTGATTTCTTCCGCTATTTCCTGCCTGTCTCAGTTCAGCGATTTAGCAGAATCCCTTCTCAAAAGGGACGGCGGCATAAAAAACAGCAGCACGATTCCGGGTTTAGGGGGTTTTCTCGATATTGTCGATTCCCTATTATTCACTTGCCCCTTTGTATATTTTTTATTAAAATTTTTTTACACATAACATAAGCAAAAATCATGATCATTACAATAGACGGTCCTGTAGCGACAGGGAAAAGTACGATTGCAAAAAAGCTGGCCCATGAGATCGGCTTCATTTATTTTGATACGGGCGCGATGTACAGAGGTTTTACCTACGGACTCATCAAACATCACATCGACTCCGATGACCTTCCTGCAATCGAAGAGTACCTCAAAAAATTTCAATTTGAAATTAGAGTGAAACACGGCTATCGCCACTATTTTGTAGAGGGCGAAGATGTTACCGACACCATTCGCGGACCTGAAGTAACAGCCCGTGTGTCAAAAATTTCCGCCATTCCTATGGTCAGAGACAAACTCGTCGCGATCCAAAGAGAACTTTCCTCGGGAGTAAATGCTATTTTTGAAGGGAGAGACACCGGATCCGTCGTATTTCCTAACGCCGAAATCAAAATTTTCCTTACAGGAGACGCTCAAACACGAGCTTTGCGGAGATACAAAGAGTTAAAAGAAAAATACCCCGAAAAATATAGCGATCTCACATTAGAAAAAACCATAGAAGAGATCAAAAGTCGGGATGAGTACGACACTAACCGAAAAACTTCTCCTCTTTTAAAAGCCGCTGATGCTTATACAATAGACACAACAAACCTTACTTTAGAAGAAATTGTGATTCTCATTTTAGAGTACAAAGATACTAAACCCTATCTGACTGCAAAAATCCCTCCTTTAAACATGTAATTTTTTTAACATCTTAATAAGCCCTAAATAATAATCTTGTAACATAACCTTTAAATTTATTTTTTAAAAGAAAATATTGTGGTCACTACCGTAAACAGTCTCTATGCAGATTACTTTTCTTCCCCTTCCGAATCACCGGAAAAGGCAAAAGATTGGGTGAAATTTGTCGATGTAGATAGAAAAATACTTCCCCTCTCAAAATGCAAACCCGATTTCTCCGTCAATGCAAAAACCACTTGGAAAGATACTGCCAAAAAAATCCTTATCGTCATTTTAAAAATTGTAATTTTCCCTTGGGGACTTTATGAACTCGCTAAGTTCATTTGCCAACGCATCATTATGACCCCTCTTTTTCCTATGCAAAGCAGAATTGTTAAAATTTTTATCTCTCTTTTCACAAGTAATCTTGTCCAAAAATTTGCTAAAACAGATCAAAGGTTTATTAACGCTCTTAAAGAAATTTTTGATAACAAAACAAGAAATAGAAATCTTAATACAATAATTAGCTCTAGTCTTTACCCACCGCTTGGGCATAAGGTGATAATAAAACAGGTTGTCTTAGAAAAAAACGGAAAACGTTATACAGGTATTTTATCGGGATACAAAGAATATATCAATAACGGAAAATGGGCTATTCAAGCGACGGGAAATTGTGAACCTAGTGAAATGTCGGCCCTGCATATGATAAGCATATACGGGGAAAAACAATACAATACTCTTTTAATCAATCCTCCCGGAGCAGGAAGCCAAGGGCGAGCTACCCCGACTACCATGGGAGAAGCGCAAGAAATAGGAATTTCATTTCTCGAAACAGCTCTTAAAGCAACAGACATAGTGATGGCAGGAAGATCTTTAGGGAACGCTACCGTCGGTCAGGCAATTTTACAACACACATTTATAGATGAAATCAAATATACAGCTATCTCACAAATGACCTTTGACAGGGTCTCTACAATTGCCGGAGCATTTGCAAAAATGTTCACTCCTATATCATGTTTGAAAGGAATTACCTCTAAAATAGTAACAAAAATAGCTAAATGGTGCTGTGAAATGGATTCCGTGGCAGCAGCAAAAAAACTGGAACGCTTAAAAATCCCGCATATCGTTGTTCAAAGTGCTTCTCGGAAATTTGAAAATGTAATCCCCGAACCTAAATTCTTTACACAAGACCAAGTTATTCCGGCAGAAGCTTCTCTCGGATTTGCTCTGGCTACAGAAAAGGTCACAAAAAATAAAATATTTATCGGTTTACAGACTGACGATCATATGACCGATGACGCTATCAAAGAAACACTAAAGTATTTGTAGGCGTACCTGTCTATATTGAAAACATCAATCTTGGGTGGTATAACACATAAGAGGAATATCATCCGCTCAGCGTTTGGAGTGCGGTGACTTGTCACCGCTTTGCCCTCGACTCGACTTGTCGAGGCGTTTTAAGCGATATTTTGTGTTTATAGATGTTCAGAAATTCGTTCACTTATTAGTCTTTAAATTTTTAAAACCGCATCGACAAGTCGATGCGAGGACAAAGCGGTGACAAGTCACCGCACTCCAAACGCTGCGCGAATTAAAATTTTCTTAACTCAACCAATTAATTAATACTTTTAGCTTATTCCAAACGCTGCGCGCACTTTATTCTTCTTATCATAAATTCTTTGCCTAAATACGCTCTTTCTGAGTATTCTGAAGGCAAATCGATAAAAAAGGAATCCTCATGAATATAGGGATAAGAACAGCGGCATCCGGGTATGTCCGTACAATCACACGCTCTTTTAGTGAACTTCACAACTATACTTTTCCTGCCTCCGCAAAAAAAGTTGGAAGTGTCAGAGAGACATTCACCGCGGAACAAATTCGCTCCGAACCTCCGCTCTTTTCTGCCGATTTGCCTTTTGCTCTTTCTGCCGGAGGACCTATCACAATTCGGGTTTTGAAAGAAATGCAAAAAATTCCCCATGTGCTGAAAGCGCTTACAGCAGGATTGCCGGGTCATCAACTGATCATTGATTCGCGAATTCACAATTTACACCCCGGAGATTTTCCTGCTATTCCCGGATGGCATACCGATTTTGTAGAAAGAACTCCCGAAACGGGCATGCAACCGGATTATCGACGGATCACACCGAGTGTGAAAACCTATGTGATCAATTTAAGCAGCCGCACAGGCGGAGTCAGCAATACAGAATTCGTTCGGGAGTCAGTGCAGCTAAATATTCCGACAGAAAACGTGTATCAAAGTCTTGATGAACAAATTACTGATCTGAAACCAAAAGTAATTAAAGCTTCCGACGGGGAAATTTTTGAAATGGATCAGCTTTCTCTTCATAGAGCTACGGCAACGCATGCTCCCGGAATGCGGTATTTTTTACGATTAGGCGTTCTCCATAATTTATCGACAACAATTCTCCAAACGGCACCTCAAAATGAAATCCGCAATCACATGCAGCTCTATAGAGAAATGAATAGAGATTTGGGAAATAAAGAAAAATCTGAGACTTTATTTTCCGGTTCTTATTTTAAGAATTCTTTCGGATTAAAATCGGAGTATTCTATTAAAGCCATTAAGGAAGAACCTATGCTCATCAATGCTTCCTTAGCATTTGCAGCTCTCAATGCAGGACTTATCACCAAAGAGTTTTTGACTCATATTCGGGCACACCCTTTGATTCAGGATGTGATGCAAAAAGGGAATAGTGGCTCTATCGTCATCAATACACGCGTGCATATGCTCATGAAAGGGCAATATCCGGATCTTTCTGCATGGAGAACAGGCGCTCCTTTCGAATCGATTCTTCATCCGCAACACAATAACAAATTGAAAGCGCATCATTTTTTGGCATTTGTGAGTAATAAACCCGAAGGTGTATGTCGAATAGAAATACGTACGGGACCCCATACAACATCCGTTATTCAAGACGGTCAGATCATACATTTTTCTGACGGTGTAGGGAATAGATCTTTAAGTGCTCATGACTCAGGTTGGAGAATTGCCATGTTAGTGAGTGTTTACGGAGAACGCCCCCAAAATAAGATAGAAAGGCAAGTACCTGTCTATCTTGACAACATCAATCTTGGGTGGTAAGACATAAGAGGAATATCATTCGCGCAGCGTTTGGAGTGCGGTGACTCGTCACCGCTTTGCCCTCGCATCGACTTGTCGATGCGTTTTTAAAAACTTAGAGAACTAATCTTTGAACGAATTTCTGAATATCCATAAACACAAAATAACGCTTAAACCGCCTCGACAAGTCGAGTCGAGGGCAAAGCGGTGACGAGTCACCGCACTCCAAACGCTGCGCGAATTCCGGTCCTCTTACCTAGGCGTTGTAGCTTCCTGCGCTTACTTTTCCGCCGGATCCGGACCAGTCGGTATGAAAAAAGGAGCCTCTCGGACTATCTAACCGCTCATAGGTATGGGCACCGAAGAAATCTCTTTGTGCCTGTAGCAGATTAGCAGGCAATCGTTCAGAACGATAACCGTCATAAAATGCCAAGGCAGTGCTGAAACAAGGTGCAGGCACTCCTATCAAAGCGGAAGTGGCCACTACTCGTCTCCACCCCTCTTGCGCATTATTGACCTCTTTCAGAAAGTATTCATCGAGAAGCAGATTTTTTATATCCGGATTTTTCTTATAGGCATCTTTGATTTTTCCGAGGAAAGCGCTTCGGATGATACAACCGCCTCTCCACATCATGGCGACGGCGCCGTAGTCTAAATTCCAATTTTTTTCTTTAGCGGCCGCTCGCATCAGCATAAAACCTTGTGCGTAGCTAACGATTTTCGAGGCATATAAGGCATCTCGAATGCTGACAATAAATTCTTTTCTGTCGATTTGGAAACGTGTACCCGGACCCTCTAAAATTTTAGAAGCTTCCACCCTTTCTTCTTTCATAGCGGAGAGACATCTTGCAAAAACCGCTTCGGAAATTAAGGTCAAAGGAATTCCGATATCGAGAGCACCTTCGACAGTCCATTTTCCTGTCCCTTTTTGTCCGGCCACATCGAGAATTTTTTCTACGAGAGGCGAGCCGTCTTTATCGTTAACGGAAAAAATATGGGCGGTTATTTCAATTAAATAGCTGTTCAGTTCGCCTTGATTCCATTCTTCAAATATTTCCTGCATTTCTGAAGGGGATAATCCTAAAGCTGTTTTCAGTAGATTATATGCTTCACAAATCAGTTGCATATCGCCGTATTCGATGCCGTTATGGACCATTTTGACATAATGACCGGCGCCTCCCGGTCCAACCCAATCGCAGCAGGGTTCGCCGTCGACTTTTGCGGCGATGGATCTAAAAATATCTTTCACATGGGGCCATGCATCGACGTCTCCGCCCGGCATAATGGAGGGACCGTATCTTGCTCCGGTTTCTCCTCCGGAAATTCCGGTGCCGATAAAGCTGATTCCCCGTTTTTTTAGGGCGTTGACTCTCCGTTCTGTATCGGTATAAAGACTATTGCCGCCGTCAATGATGATGTCGCCCGGTTCTAAATGAGGAAGAAGCAGATCGATGAAATCATCGACAGGTTGACCTGCTTTCACCATGAGCATAATTCGGCGGGGTCGTTTCAATTTTTGGATAAATTCCTCAAGGGAATGAGTCGGAATGATGTCGGTGCCTGCGGCGGAATCCGCCATAAATTCATCAACTTTGGAGACTGTCCGGTTGAATACGGCAACTTTTATTCCGTGATCGTGCATATTCAGGACTAAATTCTGCCCCATTACGGCCAGGCCTATAAGGCCGATATCAGCTTCAGACATGACTAATTCCTCTTCGGTTCGTTTGATTGTTGAAAAAAAGTCCGATACCTCAATAATTCCGGGATCCGATTTTTAAGGATAGTATTTTTTACGGGACTGCCGGAAAATGCATAAGTAAGATTTTTTTTTTACGATTGTAAAAAAGAGGATCTTTTCTTAAGATATATGTTCCGTTCACGTAGCTCAGTCGGATAGAGCGGTTGCCTCCTAAGCAACAGGTCGCGCGTTCGAATCGCGCCGTGGACAATCCCCTTCCGCCTGCAGATATTTCCTTATTCCCTGTGCGATGCCCAGTGCAATTTTTTTCATGTAGGCAGCATCCTTAATTTTCTCCACCTCATCGTCGTTGGTGATGAATCCCCCTTCGACAATAATTCCCGGCATTTTAGTTTCTCTGATGACGGCAAAATTGCCGTGTTTGATCCCTCTGGATTTCCCTTTTGTTGTAACAATGACATTATCCAGAACGAGAGCAGCCAATTTTTTTGAGCTTTCGGTTTTTTTCTTTTCCGGTTCGCTGTTGAAATAATAGACCTCGATGCCATGGGCTTTCCGATTTTCCGCGGCGTTAAAGTGGACACTGACGAACAGTTTAGCGATTTTGTCGTTAGCAAATTTGGCTCTCTCTTTGAGGGTAAGGTAGGAGTCATCGGTCCTGGTCATGACGGTTTTGTATCCGTATGAGCGGAGGAAGCTTTCGACCATTTTGGCTGTGGAGAGAGCCATATTTTTTTCGAGGCATTTAGGATATATTTTCGATTGCGCCCCTTGATCTTTCCCTCCGTGTCCCGGATCGATAACGATGAGGCGTGTATCTTCGGGGATCATGATTTGGGGGATTTTTTTTACAATTTTTTCCGGAATTTTTTGAGGTCGTTCCGGAATAATGATCCGTTCCTCCGGCATTGATCTTGAACAGCCTGTTGCCAATGCTATAGATATCAATAAAAAAAACAACCTGAGTATAGGTTTCATTTTCCCCTCAAAATATCAGTTCGAATGTTGTGGTAAGAGATTCGAACATACCTCTTTGATGACAAGAGCGTCGTTGAATTCCACTGTATTGTGTGCAAAAATTTGCCCTGATTCATGACCTTTGCCTGCGATGAGGAGAATATCTCCCGGTTCTGCAATTTCCATAGCCTTTTCAAAAGCTATTTTTCTGTCGACTTCTCTGAGAAAAGTTGTGTTACCGGAAAATCCTGCAATGATATCGTCCAGGATATCCTCAGGATTTTCATTTCTCGGATTGTCCGAAGTGACGATGATCACATCGGATAGTTGTTCGGCAATCTTAGCCATTCGCGGCCTCTTTGTTTTATCGCGATTGCCGCCGCATCCGAATATCGTGATGATCTTACGATGCGGCATTTCTTTCAAGCAGAGAAGAATATTTTTTAATGCATCCTCTGTATGAGCGAAGTCTACAAAAATTTTTGTTCCCGTTTCGTTAGGTATTTGTTCGAGACGGCCCCGTACTTGCGGAAATGTTTGTGCGATTTCCAATAGTTTTTCAATAGGAATCTGTTGAGTCAGTCCTACGCCGAATGCAGCGAGACAGTTGTATACATTATATTTGCCGGGGAGCGGAGTTTTGCATAAGTATCTGTTTGTTTTTATTACGAGATCAAAGGACGTTGTGTGATCCGCATAGACGATATTTTCCGCTCGAAGATCCGCCTCTTTTTCGATTCCGTATGTGAGGACTGTAGAGCTGCATCCCTTCATGATTTCATCGTGAGCCGGATCATCGACATTGATCACGCAGCTGCCGTTGCGCATGTTGCGAAAAAGCAGATTTTTTGCTTTACGATATTCCTCCATGGTGCCGTGGAAATCCAAATGATCCTGCGACAGATTCGTGAAGACCGCTACATCGAAATAAATGTTGCTTACTCTATTTTGTATTAAAGCATGAGAGGTAACCTCCATGACGGCCGATTTACATCCTGAAAGGACCATTTCATGAAGCAGTTTATGATTGAGAGTCACATCCGGAGTTGTGTGTGTGGCAGGAAGTTTATGTTCTCCGATGATGTATTCTACGGTCCCGATGAGACCTGTAGGACCTGATACTCGATCCAGTATATTTTTCACGAGATAGCTCACCGTAGTTTTTCCGTTTGTTCCCGTGATTCCGATCATGGTGAGAGATTTACTTGGATTGCCGTGATATTCCGCTGCGAGGATAGCTTCTAATTCATTTACATCGGGCGTGATGAGCTGTGTCATATCTTTGTAGGTCGGGTCATATAAATCGGTGAGAATCGCGATAGCCCCCCCTTCAATCGCTTCGGGGATATATTTTGCTCCGTCGTAGGTGAGCCCTTTTTTTGCGATAAAGAGATTGCCGGGCGATACGATTTTTGAGTTGGAGCAGATGCCCGTAATTTCTATTTCTTTAGAACCTTTGATGATTATTTCCGGAATCACTTTTAGTAATTTTTTTAATTTCATTATATTGCTCCGTTATTTATTCCACATTTCAAATTTTTCCTGCAGATTCATTGATTGCTTTACCCAATCCGCCTTGTCCCGATCGAATCGCGGATCGTTAGGAGAATAGCCGTAAGGATCATCAGGTGGGATGCCTAAGTATTCGAGAGATCTTTCTGCGATACGTTTAAATACCGGTGCCGCTGCGACAGAACCGTAGTAAGTACTGCCCACACCCTCTTTATAACGAGTATCAGGTTCATCGATCACTACAATCATGACAAAAGCCGGATTTTCCACCGGGGTAAATCCGATAAAGCTTGCGCAATATTTTTCGGTTGAATATTTTCCGTTGATGATTTTTTTTGCGGTTCCGCTTTTTACCGCTTCGGTATATCCGCGAACATCCCCTCTTCTTCCTCCGCCGCCGTTTTTGCTGACATATTTGACAGATTGTACGACTCTATTGACGATAGGTCGGGAGAGAACATGAGGAAATTCTTTTTTTCTTTCTTCGCCCGTACGGTCTGATAAAGTAGTTTTACCCCCTTCAGGATCAGGGGCGATAATTTTTCTGATCAGATTGGGAGAGACCAGATATCCCCCGTTGGCGAAGACAGCAAAAGCTCTTAGTAGTTGCAGAGAGTTGGCCTGAAGGTTGTGTCCCATGGCCAGGGAAAAGGGGGTTGGTCCGGACCATTCCGGTTTGCCGTTCGGGTATTTTCGACCCGGTTTAGGAAGGACACCCGGACTTTCGGAAGGCAATTCAATTCCTGTTTTTATTCCCAGTCCAAAAGTTTCTATGAGAGCATTTCTATACCATTCATTTCCCAATCTGTTGACGACCCTTTGTATGAGACGCCCTACATAGATATTAGAAGATCTTTGGATGGCCATGTCCATATTGAGATATTTTGCGGGTTTCGTGTCTTTTATGGGAGAGACCCTTCCCGGAAAGGTGCCGTCGGCAACGGCAATTTTTTCTTCCGGATCAAAAAGAGGAGGTTCCCCTCTTTTCAGGAGTTCATCATTAGCCATGAGTGCGATGGCGACGGTAAATGCTTTTGTCACCGAAGCCGGTTCATGAGCATCGGTTGCTGCCCGTACTTGGGTATGTTTGATGAGAGTTTTGTCGTTAAAATATTCGTTATATTTATCCGGATAAAAAAAAGGGTATTGCGCTAAAGCGAGGATATCTCCGGAGCGCGGATCCATCATTACAGCCCAGCCTCCGCCGGCTTTTACCTCTTTTACCCCTCTTTCTATCTCTTCTTCGCAAATAGCCTGCAGCACATGATTGACCGTCAGGTAGATATCACAACCGTTTTCAGGCTGTTGAATGACCTCTCCGATATCAAAAGAGTGTCGCGGAGAGCGCATCATCTTTCTTTTTCCCTCTCTTCCTTTCAGGTAAGAGTGAAAGCGATATTCCAATCCGCCTGTCGGAACTGCTTGCTTGCTTACTTCATCTTTTTTTTCCCGGATGGTGTGCAATGTTTGTCCCAATAACTTTCCGAAAGGATAGGCTCTTTGATAGTCGCTGACAAAATAGATTGCATTGATAGGCAATTTATTTTTTGCAGCATACGGTCTCCACCAATCCAAAATCAGATCCCTGACGCTCGGATCCAATCGGGAGGCTAATTTTCTGCTTCGGCTTTTTTTTTGTATCTGAGAAAAAAAAGTATCCTTATCGAGAGCCTGATCCCGGATAATAGAATAGATATTTTTGGCTACTATCTCTTTATTGGAGAAAGGGATAGAGAGAGCGTCGACATATAAGTGATATTTTTTTATATCAAAAACGAGCGGTTGAGGATCGGAGATATGTGTTTTTCGTATGTCAGTATTGGAGTAAAAAGTGCCCCTTAAAAAAGGTTCGGTCACCACAAAATAGTGTTGTTTGTCAGCCCGTTGTTGCCATATTTTCTCTTCCGTAATTTGAATGCGGAAAAATTGTATGATTAAAAGAGTAAGGATGCCGAAAAGACAACAGGCTATTATGATAAGACGTTTGACAAATCCCGGAGTTTTTTTTTCGGTCGGCCCTTTTTGATCCATATCACTCACTCTTATCTTCCGGAGAATCGATCACGATCACCTCATTGTTCATAGGAAATCGAAGATGGCTGAATTCCGGTTTTTGTGACAATTCCATTAGCTGAAGAGGATTTTCAAATTTTTCTATTTCGTATTGCAGAGTTCTGTTTTCTTCGGTAATTTTCCTGACCTCCTTTTCCAATTTGGGAATTATTCTGCGAATTTCTGTCAGTTGATTCTGTTTATCGATATACGCGTAGGTGGTAAAGATCAAAGCCAATCCGCAAATAAAAAAACGGCCGGCATTGGCAACGGAAGAACGTTTTCCTTTTTTTTTTATAGTTTCTCGATACATCGTAATTTTGCACTGCTACTTCGCGGATTTTCATTTATTTCCTGTTCAGTAGCCTGAATAGGTTTTCTTGTTATTTCCACAACAACAGGATCTTTATCCAGGAAGACTCCGCAATATCCCGAAGTACTTTCCTTATCACTTGCATTATACTTAAAAAGTTGTTTTACAATCCGGTCTTCTAAACTATGAAAGGTGATGACAGCCAGTCTTCCCCCTGTATTCAATAATTGAATACAAAGAGGAATAGTTTTTTCTATGACCTCCAGCTCTCTGTTTACAGCGATGCGAAGAGCTTGAAATACCAGGGTAAGCGGATTGATTTTCTTTCCCGGCTTTCTTTTTAATACCTGTTCTAAGATAGCGGATAAATCGCGTGTCGTTTTAATTTCTTTTTCTTCTCTTGCCTGAACAATCACCCGCGCAGCAGCTCTCCACTGTTTTTCTTCTCCGTAATCTCTAAAAATGCGACCCAAGTCATGCTCATCCCACGTATTGACAATTTCTGAAGCGGAGGGTCTCGAATGCCTGTCCATTCTCATATCCAAAGGACCGTCTCTCATGAAGCTGAATCCCCTTTCAGGACGATCCAATTGCATGGAAGAGACTCCGAGATCCAAAAGTATCCCGTCAACCTTCACCCCTTTAGCAATCAGCTCGGGAATTGCTTTGTCGAAATTATTCCGGAGATATAGGACTTTATCGCCATAACCCGACAACCTTTCACGGGCCATTTGCAAGGCATCCGGATCCTGATCGATACCGATAAACGAATTTATCTCCGGGTGTGCCTCTAAAAGAATCTCCGCATGTCCCGCTGCCCCTAAAGTTCCGTCAACAAATGTGTCGAGTTGACGATCGGCAAAGAGATCCAAAACCTCTTTCGGCAATACCGATATATGTTCTTTTTTCATTATTATGATCCGAAAAGTTATTCAATCTCTTATATATATCGAGATCATCATGGCACATTTAGGGGCAAAAAGCAATCGCATAGATTTTCTGCTATTTTCTCATTTTCATCAAAACAACTGTTAAAAGGAAAAATCCGGCTACCAGGATCATTGTTTTATAAAAATAATTTCTTTCGAGAGGTTTTTCAAATTTTTTTTCTTCTTTCGGAGAATTGTCAAAAAATCCGGGGATCCTATAATACCATTTTTTTTCTACATCATTGAGAGCATACAGAGGGGCCGAGTGAATTTTTTTGCCGTGGATATCGCTGATCAGCAACTCGCCCAATTTTTGGTCTTTTTTTATGGGCAATGCAAATTTGTCCCAAAATAATTTACACACCAATTCCGGCTCTTCGGCCGGGAAGAAATCAACGCATACATCTTTTTCCAGGTAAGTTTCAATCCTTTTAGCAGCGCCCGGAAATTCCAAAATATGTTTTTGCGGACCTGCTTTTAACAGAACACGCTGCAGACGTGTTTGGGAAAAGGCGGCATCAAAAAGTTTTTTTGCAGATTTAAACAGCTCTTCTCTCTCTTTTACTTGGATAAGAACAGCGATTAGCCTTCGCCCTTTATATTCTGCAGCAGTGACCAAAGTATGTTTTGCATCCGATGTCCAGCCGGTTTTGATTCCGACGGCATTCGAATAATAGAGCGGACCCTTTCTCAGAAGCCTATTGGTTTGGATCAAAGTTGTGGGAGGCTGTTTATTTGTTTTGGGGCGTGTATAATGCACTGTTTTTACTATGTCGCGAAAAACGGGATATTTCATGGCTTCTTTAGCTATGAGAGCCATATCGTAAGCTGTTGTGCAATGGTCGGGATGGTGCAACCCGTGAGGATTACAGAACTCGGTATTTTTGCACCCTATTGTTTTCAGGTATGCATTCATAGATTTCATAAATCGGGGCACGGTCCCGCCGATATACTGGGCAATGACGTTAGACGCATCATTTCCCGATGCAATGAGCATTCCGTTAAGTAAGTCGTTGAGGCTCAATACCTCATCTTTTTTTATTCCGATATGGGTCGCATCAGGCTCCAACCAGTGAGCCGGCAGAGTGTATCCCGATCGTTTTTTTGCCTCTTTTGAGACGGAGGCAACCGAATCATGCTCCGCAGTAACGGAAGTTTCAAGCTTATCTCCATATACATGAAGAGTATAGAGTGCTGTTGCCACCTTGGTAATACTGGCCGGGAATCTGCGATCATGGGCATTCTTTTCATAAAGAACTGTACCTGTGTCGGGATTGATCAAAATCACCGATTCCGCCCGAATATCAAGATCGGGTAGTCCCCCTTCTAATTGACCTAAGCCAATGAGCTGCAATGAAATAAAAACAAAAAAAGCAAAATATTGCCGCATAGACCCTTAGAATATAAACCCCGGAAAAATCCGTATCATATCTTATAAAGAAAGTTCACGCAACCCTTAACTTTTGGCCTGAATATTGCTCATTATCTAACGGAATCAAAGTCGGGAGAGAATATGGACAATATTTCCGTTTTAGAGGAATGCTATAAAAAATTCGTAGGAAATCTATCTGATTCCTTGCCTGAAGGATTCATTGAGGTGAATCTTAAACTGCTGCATCAGCTGGAGTTACTTAGTTATGCGCAGAGGGAAGCTAACGATCCGAATCTTACCCGGTACTTTCATGTGATTGAAACGGAAGAGAAGATCACTTTAATCAACAACGATTTCATTATATGGATTGTTCCGGATTTTATGAGTGACGCTCCGGGGACCTATACCTTTATTGCGTTGAATCAGCCTGCCGGTCCTAAATTGGAGATGGCCTATGTAACCTCAGGGATTTACAACTCCTCTAAATTGGTCTTGCGGGTATTGGAGAAAGAGTTAAAAGAAATTCAGGAGAACGAAGAGTTGGTCGGAAAATTAAGGTAACGATTATTTTGCTAAAAACTTGACCAGAGTAAGGATATTTTTGTTCTCAACTCTTTGATAATCAACACTATCCATCATATTGACTATGAAATAAATTCCGTAACCGCCTATTTCTTCCGTAATGTCTATGTTTTTCGGATTAAATTTTTTTATCGTATCGATAGGATTGAACGGGATACCGGAATCAATCAGGGTGATTTTGATCCCCGGTTTTTCGGATTTTTCCACAATGATTTCGATTTTTCCGGGAGAGTCCGGATAACCGTGGCTGATGATATTGACGAGCGCTTCTTCGGCTGCCAGTTCGATTTTGGAAGTGATTGTATTGGTAAATCCGATCTCTTCACATTTTTCTTTAATAAATTTTAACATGGCGTAAAGAGTGTCTAACGAAGAGACAAAAATTTCCGTCTGTTGTGCTTCACCAACTTTCATTGATATACTCTACAATTTTTTTTGCTAATGCTTTATACAAAGGAACTTTCACAGCATCTCTTGCGGCATCGATGTCGTCGAGTTGCCCCAAGGAAAATATATTCACTCCGTTTCTGCTCGAATAATAATCATGATCAAAATCGACAGAAGCACTCAATATCAAAGGCCCCAGCACTTTATTACACGTCCGGGAATTGATCAAAGTCACCTCTGCAATCACTTTAATTCTGGTTTCTGTCGGAATAATCGTATGCTGAAGTTGCCCTCTTCGTTTTCGATCATAGCGAAAACCAATATTTTGATCACGAAAATCGAGCACTTTCACAAGAAGACGAAGTTGTCCCGATCCGTCAACGTAAGAGGGCCCACCGTATTGTTCAATTTCTTTGATGAGAGTGGCGGTAAGAGAGCCGTCTACATCTCCGATGACGTAAGGTACAGAGATTGTATTATATACAGAGGATATACTCCCTCTTCCGAAATGATAACCGCAAGAGGAAAAAAATAGGGCAAAACCGAGAAAAAAACATACAAACCGGAAAGAGCTCATGAAGATATCTTACATTCCTGAAAAGTCAATCTCTTCAAAATTTATGTCGCCAAGAGGCTCAGCAGCTTCTGATTCGGAAAGAGTTTTTATTAAAAAAGTATCTAATGCCTGCACTACACAAGGCGCTAATGCTTTCAAACGCTCTCTGCAAAGCTGCGCGATCTCTGTATTAGGGAATTGCCTGATGGCATTTTCGTAATAAATTACTGAAGCTTTCGATTTATACTTGCGCTCATAGAATTGTCCTGTATCAAACAGACCTTGTGCATAGACCTCTGTGATGGCAGGAATGCATTGTTGCGCTGCGATTACTCTTTCATCCCCGGGAAATTCCATGGCAAATTTTTTGACGGTAACTTCTGCGAGGGAAACAATATCCGGATTTTGAAATTCCACCTTGCTTAAATCCAAATAAATTTTTGTGATATTGATATAGGATTCCGGAGTCAGTTCATGTTTAGGAAAACGGCGGATAAGAGTTTGATACGCTTCAATAGATTCTCTGTACTCACGTATTTTATGGAGTAACGCGCCTTTAGAAAAAAGAGAGCGGGCAGCGAGATCGTGACCCGGAAGGGCTGCGATTACTTCGTCGTAGACGTTTAATGAGATTCTTTCTCCGGAAAGAAATTTAAAAAATTCACGTGTTCCGAACGGACGACGCTTTACTCCCGCACGAAACTGTTCTGCTATACAAAATTTATATTGAAGAGCTTCTTCGAAGAATTTCGGACTATTTTTTTCTTTCATATAATTATTGAAATTTTTGTTTGCCAGTTCAAATTCTTTCAATTCGTAGAGGCAGACACCGGCATAAAAATGAGATTCCGGAGCATATTCCGACTTTGGAAAATATTTGGTAATGATAGAAAAATTTTTTTCCGCAATTCTCCAATTGGAACATTCCATCGCTTTAGAAGCGGTGTAATAATGTTCTTGCGGTGTCCGGATACCGGCTTCTTTGGAGGTGATGATTCCCGAGTTTCTAAATACAACCTCTCCCGGAAGTCGGGATACGGAACATAAAGAAAAAAAGAGCACAAGTGTAAATATTTTTTTCATAACGTTACCTCATTATTAACAGCCACTATAATCGATCAGGAAAAAAAAGTCACTATAGTTATAAGTTTTTTACCGAAAGAGTAAATCAGCACCAACTATAAGGTGCGAAGCATCTATACATAAAAGCCCGGGGAGACCAATGGTGTTCAGTTAAGCGTAAACATCTATTTATAAATTGGTTGGGTGAAGAAAATTTCAATTCGCGCAGCGTTTGGAGTGCGGTGACTTGTCACCGCTTTGCCCTCGCATCGACTTGTCGATGCGGTTTTATGATTTTTTTTGTGTCTTATTTAATCAATATTCACGAAGTATTTAAGAAAACGCATCGACAAGTCGATGCGAGGGCAAAGCGGTGACAAGTCACCGCACTCCAAACGCTGTACGAGTTCAATTATTTCTTATATAATAGTCTCATTATCAAGTACTTATGACAGAAGAAATGTTTTTTAATTCTGATCGCAAAGAGTCATTTAGCATAACACCGGCCGCACTTTCGAGATGGACAAGAGCAACAGGATGTTGATCCACAAGAAATTCAAGAATACAAGGGATTTGCCCTTTGTGTTCGGAAAGGATTTCTTTGATTTTGATGATTTCGCTTAAGCGAACTTTGTTGGCATCCAATTTTATGGAAAACATCGGATTCTCCGGCATTTTTTTCACCTCTTTTGTAGCTTCACCCGGTTTATTTTTGGATTCATTCGCTTTGATTTTTGCAGACCTGGCTACTGCATGTTTTGCTTTATCGAAAGCCTGATCGCAGTTTATAATCATCTCTTCGTTGGCGCAGGTCAGATCTTCTATCCATTTGCAGTTCAGTTTGATAGATCCGTCGGTATTTTCCAGATGAATGACTGCATACAAAAGTTGGTTTTCGAGGAGAAGATGATTTTTCTCGTTATACAGTTCCGCCCAAACAGGCAATTCGTATCTGGCGATACCGTCGCTGACAACTAAGATAGCAAATTTCTTTTGCGTTCGTTGGGAAATACGCACCTGTACCGATTCGACAATCACTGCGGTTCGGAATACCGAATCATGATCCATTTCCGCTATTTTTCCAAGCGGAACGCAGGAAAGACGCAGTAAAATATTTCTATACGCATCCATAGGATGCCCTGTCAGGAAGAATCCTAAAAGTTCTTTTTCTTTTAAAAGAAGTTCTCTTGAAGAAACCTGAATTTTTACTGCAGGAGGATCAATAAATCGTTTTTCTTCGGTTTCTCCCAATAAAGAGAACAGAGTCATCACTCCGGAAGCCTCTTCTTTTTGTTCTTTCAGGGCGGCGTCATACATTATTTCGATACTTTCACGAAGTTGATCGCGGGTCCATCCCGTGAATTCAAAACATCCTGCGTACACTAAATTTTCGATGACTTTTTTTCCTACAATTTTCTTGTCTATACGTTTGATAAAATTATATAGACTTGTGAAATGCCCTTTATTTCGTCTTTCTTTGATAATGGCTTCCACAACGCCTGTTCCGACCCCTTTTATTCCGGACATGGCAAAACGAATACCGTCCTGCGTTGCGACAAAAGTTTCCCCTGCCTCATTGATATCCGGCGACAGAACCGGAATATCCATAGCCTGGCATTCCATAATATATTTAGCCACCTTGGCAATATCATCACTATCGCAAGTCAGTAAAGCAGCCATCCAATCTTTCGGATAATTCGCTTTGAAAAAAGCAGTAACATAAGAGACATATCCATAGGCTGCTGCGTGGGATTTATTGAATCCGTAAGAAGCAAATTTTTCCATTTTATCAAATATGATAACGGCGGTATCTTCCTGTATTCCGTTTTTCATGCAGCCGCTGACAAATTTTTCTCTTTGCTCCAGCATCTGCTTATGGTCTTTTTTTCCCATAGCACGCCGTAAAACATCCCCTTCTCCCAAAGAATACAGAGCAAGAGTTTGCGAGATCTGCATCACCTGTTCCTGATAGACCATGATGCCGTATGTTTCAGACAAAATATCTTTCATCAAAGGATGATCGTATTCAATAGGCTCTCTTTTGTGCTTTCTGTTGATAAAGGACGGAATCATATCCATAGGACCCGGACGATACAGAGCTGTTACCGCAATGATTTCTTCAAAACGATCGAGATGTAATTGTTTTGCAAGGTCCTGCATACCCGGGGATTCCAACTGGAAAATCCCTGACGTTTTTCCTCTGTTTAGCAATTCAAAAGTCCGTTTATCGTCCAGAGGTAAATTTACCCAATCGATTTCTGTCCCATAGTTTTCTTGAATCGCATCGGCACAAATACGAATGGCAGTCAAAGTTTTTAATCCGAGAAAGTCCACCTTTAACATCCCGACCAGTTCAAGAGGTTTCATGGAAAATTGGGTGACCGGCATTTCCGAATCTTTTGCATTACAAATCGGAATAAATTCCGTTAAAGGTTCTCCGCTTATGATAATCCCTGCGGCATGAATTCCCGTATTTCGAATGGATCCCTCTAAAATTTTGGCAATGTCAATAACTCGGGCTGCCTCTTCATCGGTTTCGTACATCTTTTTCAGATCCGGATCTTTTTCCAGAGCTTTTTCGATTGTAATGCCTAAATCATCGGGAACCGCTTTCGCGATCTCGTTTACTTTACTGAGGGGAACACTTAATGTACGTCCGACATCTTTGATGGCCATTTTGGCTTTCATCGTACCGAAGGTAATGATTTGGGCTACGTTTTCTTTTCCGTATTTATTGAGAGTGTAATTGATGACATCCCCTCTGCCGGCCATGCAAATGTCGACGTCAATATCGGGATAAGAGATACGTTCAGGATTGATGAATCGCTCAAAAAACAGGTGAAATCGGAGGGGTTCAATATCGGTAATCCCTATCAGATAAAGGACGATAGACCCCGCTCCTGATCCGCGACCCGGTCCTACCGGAATATTTTTTGTCTTGGCCCAATGAATAAAATCCCACACGATAAGAAGGTAGTCGCACATTCCTTTCGGAGCGATGATGCTCATTTCATAATCCAGGCGATCTCTGATGATTTGCATCGGATCTTTATCCGGAAAAACCTCTTTAATTTTTTCGAGTCTTTCGGCTGTATATCGTAGAGGAATTCCTTTTTCGCAGAGAGAGCGCAAATAAATTTCTGTTTCTATCGCTCTGTCGGCATCGGTAAATTCTTTATTTTCTAGGGAAGGGGGAATAAATATAGGATAGTGTTTATTGACAAAATCGATTTCTACATTGCATTTTTCGGCGATGAGTACAGAGTTGCTGACAGCTTCGGGAATATCGGAGAAGAGAGCGGCCATTTCTTCTGCATTTTTGAAATAGAATTCGTGAGACGGATACACCTTTCTTTTTGGGTTCGGCACACGGAATTTTATATTGCCTTGAGAATCTTTTTCAGGAATTTCGACAGGCTCTCCCGATTGCACATTCAAAAGAACTTCGTGGGGACGCCAATCATCTCTTTTCATATAGTGAGAATCGTTTGTAGCGACGAGAGGAATGCCATATTCTTTTGACAGTTCAATGAGTTTTTTATTGACAATTTCCTGATTCGATATAAATTCTCTGTATTGTTGTATGAGCCATGATTCTTTGTACATGCCGTCTTCATGAAGCAGATCTTCACTCATAGGATGGCGCTGTATATCGAAATAATAATTGTCTCCGAAAAGATCGCGATATCTTGTGATGTGCTCTTTAAGGGATTCTTCTGTTCCTGATAAAATTTCATGTGCGACACGTCCCGAAAGACCTCCGTCTAAACAGATCAGTCCGTTTCGATGTGTTTCCAGCACTTCAAAATCTATCCGGGGAAAATAATAAAATCCTTCTATATATCCTATAGAGGATAATTTGCATAAATTTTGGTACCCTTCATTATTTGCTGCGAGGAGGGCGGCGGAATAGGCTACCCGATTTTTCCCTTCCCGTTTTTTATCCGATCTGGATCCGGGAGCTACATACATATCGCAACCGATAATGGGCTTCACGTTCTTATACTTACAGGCTTTATAAAAATCTACCGCTCCGAATAAATTGCCGTGATCGGTCAACGCTACGGCAGACATCTCAAATTCTGCAGCGGCATCTGCTATCGCATTGATAGAGGCAGAGGCATCCAGGATAGAGTACTGTGAATGAGCTCGTAAAGGAATCCAAACTGCTTTTTTCTTTTCCATAAAACCCTCTTTTTTGGAAATTATTTCTTTCGGGGGACGACAACAGGACCTTCAACAGTATTCCAAAGGGGAATAAGAAAAAGAACCGCTATAATGCTACAAAAAGCAAGACACCAGAAAAACCCGTTCCAGCCATATTCCTGAGTTACTTTTCCTAAAGGATATCCGGCCACCGCCGCACCTAAATAAGCCATCCAACCTATAAATCCTGTTGAAGTTGCCCCTGCTTTCTTATGGGACAACTCGGCAGCTGCCACCCCTATTAACATTTGCGGACCGAAAATAAAAAATCCCATTAAAAATAGCATACAGGAATCAAGAAAAAAATAATCTTTCGGAAGAAACACAAATGCCGTAATAGAGCAGAAAATCCCTATCGCAAACAAAACATTTACAGGACCTCTTTTTGCTTTAAATACATAATCCGAAGACCAACCGGCTGTCAGGCTTCCCAAAAATCCCCCTATTTCAAAAAGAGATACAGTCCCGTTGGCCACTATATAATTATATCCTTTACTTTCTATCAAAAAGAGAGCTGTCCAATCTCCCACTCCGATGCGAACAAAATAAATAAAAAAATAAGCCACGCCAAGCAACCAAATATAACGGTTTTTCAATACATAATCGACAAGAATTTCACGGGCCGTCAATTCTGTTTCACTAAAATTATCCGTGTCGTTCGCCGGATAGTCATTCCGGTATTTTTCCACGGGAGGCAATCCGAGAGACTGCGGTGTATCTCTCAGTCGATTGATCAAAAACAATCCGCCTAACAGACAAATTCCCCCGGGAAGAAACATGGCTTGTCGCCATCCCCAGTAATGTAACGCAAATCCGACAATCCACGGGACTAAAAAAGCCCCTAAATTATGCCCGGCATTCCAGGAAGACCACCAGGATCCTCTTTCGGAATGGGAATACCAATGGGTTAAAAATCGGGCACAAGGAGGCCAGCCGAATCCCTGAAACCAACCGTTAAGAGCCCAAAAAAGGGTAAACATCCATAATGAGGAAGAGAGCCCGAAACATATATTGAAAACACCGGTGAGCATCAGACCGATGGCCATGAAATAACGGGGATTGGACCGATCGGAAATGATCCCGCTGATGAACTTACTCAATCCGTAGGTCAAGGAAAGGACGGTTCCCAAAAATCCGAGCTCTCCTTTAGTAAATCCCAACTCCTCAATAAGGCCCGGCATCGCAAACGTAAAACTTTTTCTTGTGAAATAATAAAGGGCATATCCGATAAACATGGAGTAGAAAATTCGAATTCTCCAATATTTATATAATGTATCGACTTTTTCTTTATCCTGAATTTCCGGCTTAAAGGGGTCCGGTTTGAAAAGGTCGAAAATCGCTGTCATTCATCGGCTCCGTATAATTTGTCTCTTAAAAATCGACATCCTAAAAAAAAAATTTATTTTACAGGATAGCAATCGAGTAGATTTTAGCAAATGAGCATCTATATAGGAAAGAAATTTTCTCTTTTCAAAAATCGGCATGACCTGCCCCTACCGTAATTACATTTATTTAAATTTTGAATCCTTTTTATTGACCGACTTTCTATAATATGCTAGAAGTGCAAAGAGGAGTTTTCCTTGGGAATTAGCAAGGACGGAGCGATATATGATCAGATTGACGATAAACCCTGACAAGTCCGGGGAGAATTACTCTTTTGATAAAGATGAAATCATCATAGGATCCTCCCGTACGGGCAAGTCCGATGTAAATATTCCGGCAGAACCTCTCCAAGCCATACATTTAAAAATCTGCAGACGAAACGGCAGCTATTTTGTAGTGAATGTCGCAAACGATCCTTTTACAACGATCAATGAAGCTCCCTTCGGTAAAAGAACGATAGAACACGGCGATATCATCAAAATCGGGACGACCCCGATTCGTTTTGAAACTATTCGTGAATCAAAAAATGAAATACAAAATCCTCCCGCAGAAAAATTGCATGAAGAAAAATTATATAAAGAACCGACCGTCTCTCTTCGCAATGAACAATTTGCCGATCGTATAGAAAATCGGATAAATTCTCCGGTATATGCTACGGAAAATAAAAAAAATATTATTCCTGAATTTACCTCTTTTTCTTTTGTCTCTTCCGGACCTTCCCAAGAGCTCTCTCCTTCGCCTATATCTACTCTACAACGCATTCCGGAAAAGGATTTTGAAGAGGAAACTCAGGAAGAAGAGCTTGAAGATGATGAACCGGAAATTGAAGATGAAGACGAAGATGAAATCGATATCGACGCTTTAATAAAAAGAGTGGAAAATGCCGATAGAAATCCGATAAATATTGCTCCTGATAACACGGAATTACACGCTCCGACAGAAAATAACCCGGAACATTCCGATGAACCGGAATATAAAGAAATCATCGGCATCACAAATTCTTACAATGAAGAAATTTTTAATTTCTCCGGATCGGATTCCGAAGAAACCGGTATAGAAGACCGGGAATCCTCGCTTCTGTTTCCCCCTCCGCTCCCCCCAACTTCCGGTAAATGGAAAATTTGGCTCGGAGTCTTTATCATCTCTGCTTCCACCCTATTAATTGTTTCCAAAGGGGTCTATACAAGACTGGAAGAAAAAAATCATCGGGAAGAAATCCAAACAGCCGGGGCCGTTTCCGACATTGCTCTCGCATTGACTTATGCACATATCAATAACATTCACCCGCAACAGCAAAATTGGACCGATCCGCATTTTCTGAAAAACAGCATCTACTCCGTCCTTTCCCCGCACCACTACCCAATGGCCACCGTTGACAATAACGGAAGACTTAACGGCGGTAAATATCTGTTGAGAATTTATACCAATCGGGATATCTCGAGATTTATTGTCATTGCCCAACCCGAAGCCAGCCTGATGCAATGGATTTCTCCGCAAAAAGCTATTGTCATCGATTCTAAATCAATGCAATTACATCCTGTAAGCGATTTAAAACCTCTCAATCGTCTGCTGGTCAATCCGAATAGCCTCAGCGGAGATCACGGACGCGAAATTTTTGATGCCATAAAAAATCAATCTGTTATTCCGTTAAAATCTCTTGCAGATGCCAATATCCAAAGCGGATTCGAAGTGCCGAAACAATTGGGACTTCTCAATAGAGATGCAGAAAATTACGTCTATAATGCACAAAGATATTCACAAGTCGGGGAAAATATCATGGCTCAAGCCATCGATCTTATCAATCGCCCGGCGGGAAATCCTGAAATTAAAAAATTTATCGACGAAATCAACACGGTTTCTATGCTGCCCGATGCAGTTCTGTATACTTCGCGCGGCATGAAAACCGCCCTTAGAGCGCAAAAAGCCCTGGCTGCCATTGTTCCCGAACAAAAATTTCATATTGCCTATATACATTTTGATCAATCAGGCCATATAAAAGGTTCTCATCTGATTTTAGACTCTGAAGGACCGGCTGCAGTAGCTAAAAACGGGTCTTCTCAAAATTTATTATCCGATCCTGAAATCGGATATTACCAACCCTTAATTGCTTCGGGAAGTGCCTCCGATTATATGTCTCCTAAAGAGGAATATAAATCTGCCTCCAAAAACTTCAGAACTGAGGTAGATGAAGAGAGCGTTCTCTTTAAAAAGTTGTCAGCCATTTCAGAACACAGACAAGATCTGTTGGACCTCGCTTCAAAAAAATTAATTCGGTTACTGCAAAAAAATAATGTAGATCCTTCGGCTGATTTTTTTGAAGAATTTGATGCTCTGTTTACTGATTATGCCGAACTTCTCCAAGAAACCGATATGGATACGATCTCGCAGCTAAAAGAGCTCTATCGTGAATATGATTATATTCCCATGGCGGAATTTGAGGAGTATGTGCAGGCTGTCGGATTGAAAGAGCTGGCTCTTTCACATCTGAAACAGGTATCGGAAGGCAAAATACAAGAGCAAATAGATGAGGCGGATTTTACAACGATGTTAGATCATATTCTCGTTTCCGAAAATTTTGAGGATTTGCATCAGATAACGGAAGAGTCTTCACGATTCCTTCGGTTGGAAAATATTCCGGATTCAGGATTGTTGATTCAATATCAAAATCGTCTTCGCTCAGCGGTTTTGGAAAAATTAAATGAACTATTGCTTTCACCCGGAGGCGTTTACGGTCCGAATGATTATATAGAAGACAACAGGGCGCTTCTTCATCAAATTCTTTTGAATGCTTGGGTCATTGATCCGGAAGAGCAAAATTTTTATCTAAACGAATACGATCATCTCTACAATCAATAAAGTCTGAGTTACGAAGACTTTAAGTCGCGCAGCGTTTGGACTGCGGTGACTCGTCACCGCTTTGCGCTCGACTCGACTTGTAGAGGCGGTTTAAGCTATGTTTTGCGTTTAAAGATATTCAGAAATTCGTTCAAAGATTAGTTCTCTAAGTTTTTAAAAACGCATTGACAAGTCGATGCGAGGGCAAAGCGGTGACAAGTCACCCGCACTCCAAACGCTGCACGAATTAAAATTTCGTTAACTCAACCAATTAATAATTAGTCGTTTACGCACTCTTTACCGCTATGCAGCTCGGGCTGTACGTGTACCTTTTTTCCGGCCTTTCGTCTGAACGATTTTTATCGGATTTACTATTTTACATAAAGTAGATAAAGGGTACTTCATTTCTTTCGTAGAATGTGATACAAACGCATGTTTCAAAAATTTCTTCATTACAGTGCGATCTTTATCGGTTTTAACCATATTGCGCAGTATTTTTTCTTGTTCTTCAGTATATGCAGTATCTGCATTATATAATTTTAATTTCACCAATATCTCGTTGAATACCGGATCATTTTGTAATGCTTTTTCTTCGGATTCAGTTACAGAATTTTTTCCTTGTTTTACAATCCCTAAATTTAAATCGTACAGAAAAATCTTTGTAGATCTCTTAGCTGCGGCTTGATCATCAGTAGCTTTTTTATCGTGACCCAGACGTTTTCTAAAGAATTTTGCATCAGTAGATTGATCTCCGACAAGAATAGTATAGTGTTTTTTTCCTTTAATCATGTCTTCCACAACCAAAAATTGATGTATCGGTTTTTGTTCCGTACCCAAAGCACTTACATTGTGTCCGCCTTTTTTACCTGCCGGAATTTTAGTGACAAAATTATTCGTAAAAAGAATATTATATGCTAAAGTATCCTTAAAAAAGGTATGCGCATTGGCAATTTCTTTGTTTTCATGACTCCATAAAATGTCATGCATTTGGAATAAGGCCACTTTAGTTTTAGCGTATTTTTTTCCTCTCGCAGCACCGCGTCTGCTTATGCGAATACCTTCTCTCTTTCTTGGATTAATAGAGAATAAAGAGCGGGTTAGATCTTCCACAACCATCCCTACTCCTAATACTAAATGAACGGGGAGTCCTATTTGAATATAACCCAGTACGTTGACCCCTTTAATAAAGAATTCAACCAGACGGGCTAATACTTTTACTTTCGTATTTTCGGCTAATCCCACTGTTTTGACTAGAGTCTTTATTTTAGACGACCATTGCCAAGGTATAAAAAATAGTCGGAAAAAATTGGCTCCGATATCAAACCAGGTACGGGATACTTTTCTGAGAGTTCCTTCCACAGAGGTGGGCTTCCAATTTCCTTTTTTATAGATATCTAAATCTTTAGGCCAAAGATCAGGTTCTCTCCTATAACGGGAATTACACAGAGGATTATTGTTAATCGCTTCCGTTTCTGTTTGCGTTTCTGTTTCTACTTGTAGTTGGATTTCGCATTCTTTGCCGGTTTCTCCGTTAAACTCTTTAATTTCTTTCGGCAATTTATTCGCGGACTTCACAATTTCTGTTTTATAGCCTGTTAATTTCCTTTCAATTTCTTTGTATTCTTTTCTTGAAAGACCACCCTTTACCGATTTTAAGAGGGATAACATCTTCAGTCTATAGTTTTCCAAAGACTTTACTCCGGTAATGATCTCCTGTTTTCCGCCATATAAGGATAAAGGATCTGACTTATCTTCAACGACAAAAATTTTTTCGAATTTTGTAAATAATTTTACTACTTTTTTTAAATTGCATGAAATGAGTTTTTTTAGGCAAACCGATCTGATTTCATTCCGCATCTTCTGTTTATAGGATCTGTATAGAAGATCTTCGTTTCCTTTTTCCCAAACCTTTTGCGCATGCACTCTGATCACATCATAATAATTGTCTTTCTTAGCATAATCAGGATCGATCAATTCCATAGTTTTCTGAGTTGACACCCAAAATACTGTTTGTTTTTTAAGAAACTCTCTTAATCTTCCTACCCCTTGTAACACATCATCACGATGGGTATGAATTCCGTAAGTACATATTCCTTCTGCATCCGGCATTTGTCGAATATCTGATCCGAACATATGTTTGTTATCGCAATAGGAAAATCTCTCTTCAGGCTTCAACAAACTTTCTGAAAAGGGGATGATTCTCATTCCGTTTCTTTCTAACATCATGAGTCGGTCACCTTCTTCAAAAGACTTGTAAAAAGCCACTCCTTTTATTTCTTCATCGGTTTTTTCCAGAATTTTTCGGGCAATTTGTTCATTAGTCAACCCTTTAAATAAAGAGCCTATATCAATGATCATACGACTCTTAGAATTCTTTTCATTTAAAATTTTCTCTAATATTTCCAAAGCATTTTCTGTAGGGACCACTGAAAATTTGTCAGGCGTACATTTCTTTCTCAACATATTGATGACCTCTTCTTCATTTGCTTTGTCGAGAATTGTCTCTTTAGAAGATCCGGTTAATCCGTAAATATTCGAATCGCCCGGAGTAGCGGTCATGATAGAAACATCTTTAGCGAGGCTGCGTAAATTTTGCGGATCGCTGACAATTTTTTTCGGATATTTTAGTATTGTAGGAGCGACAATATGTGTAACATAGTAATTGATGATAGCATCAGATTTATTAATCAGGTCAAAAGACCGTTCGTATTCTTTACTGTCGACACCAAAAATTCCTTCTTTAGAAAGTTCTTGCGGAAAGTTTTTCTTAAAAAAGATATCGAGCGGAGTTTCTGTAAGAGACGCTCCGGCCGGTAAGTTTTCTAAGATATCCTTCATCTTTTCGGTCATATATTTTAACAGCCTCTTCTGTTGCCCTTTTGAAAGTCTTTTATGAAGATATGTTTGATATGTTTTATTCAATACTTCGGCACTATTATCATATTCAGCACTTTCTACACAGGAATCATTCGCATTATAAGGTTTTGCATATTCAGGAATTTTATCGGAATCTTTGATCCTGTCATTTCTCGGTCCTGCAACCGAGATGTCAGCATCCAAATTCAATTTTTCAACTTTTTTACTTAATCCATAATGAACAGATGTTGTCTTACAGAGTGTTTCGGGCAAAATGAATAGAAGTTCGCCCCTTAATAAAGCAATTTCCTGCTTTTTCGGATGGGAAGCAAACCATTTAGGCTTCTCTTGATTTTCAATGCTGACATAGGCTTCAAAATCTGCTTTTTTAGAGTCATCAATTCCCCATTCGACTCTAAATTTGTCCCTTAATGCAGGCAATACTTCTTTTTTATATATTTCAGGAGTAAGAAAATTTTGTTCGTTTGTATTGATTTTCACAATATTTTTTAGAGGCTGTTCTGAAAGATATTCATATAGCTTAGAAATGACTGCAATACGATTTTTAGGCTCAGGATTCGCTAAACCTAAAGTATAGTTTACTTCCCGTTTAGGCGATAAACTTTCATGCCCTTCATCAATATGCAATTCTGCCTGTGTAAACAGATAGAGAATTTTTTGCATCAATTCGATAGTTGTCGGTGGATACTCTTCGTCTCCCGTTTGGGTATTATAAAGAATTTCCTGAAATTTCAATTCCAGATTTTGAAGAGTTTCAGGAGTTGTATTGATCTGTCTTTTTTCCGCTATGGATTTTTTTAATTCCGCATAGAAAAATGTAAGGAAAGTAAGACTAAGCTCTGTCTCTCTTTTAAATTCTATAACATCAGAGCGTTGATTAAATCCTATCATAACCTCTTTACGAAGCAATTTTCTATTATCACCATAATGTTGACTTGGCCACACATTCAACAGCAACCGATTTGTCAATCTACGACGAAGCCATTGTTGCATCGGAGAAAGAACTGCTGTTTTTCCCGATCCTGTTCCAAGTATCTGTAATAGTTGTAATCTATCACCTTTTTTAAGAACCTGATTCAATACTTCTACCTGTAGAGGACGCAACAGCATTTTTTGTTTCATCTCATAACGGAGGTAACTGCGTGTATTGGCAATATTCGGTTTTTCTTTACCCGGCTCTTCTTTCAAATGAGTACGTCGAATTTCTAATTGTTCAGCTAAGCGTTCGGAAAGGATGTCCGAATCCGGATCCTTTTGATTAAAATCGGATAAACATAAAAGAGCTTGTTTTAACTGTGCGCAGCGGGTGATTTCTATGGCATATAAACCGATTTCCTTATCTAATTTTATACACTCTTCCTCGCTTATATTCTTAAATCTTTTTGAATAGGCCGATTTTGACCCCATTTCAAAAAGAGCGGTCAGTTCATCCGGATCAGGAAGTTTTTCTACTTTTCCCAAAACTTTCAGTCTATCCGGAAAAGAAAATTTTTGATTGAAGACACGGACTGACTCCATGATTTTTTCTCTTCTGAATTCGACCAATTGATCAATTTTTTGGAAAAGGTCGAGCTTAGCAAAATCCGGTCCTGAAGCATGCTCCGGTACACGTTCATTTAAGTGTTTTTCTATCTGAGCGATGAATGTATCGTGTTTATCCATATGGAAGGTATACTTTTTTCCTGACGGAGCAGCAGGTTTATGAAATTGCTCAACCACACCTACCGTATCATTAAGATTGATCGTCTCGGTTTTTTTAGGAGTACTCTTTTCCGATTCCGGCACCGGTATTTCATTTACTGTAAAATACTCTTTTGCGGTTAATTGTTTGAAAAATTCATCCCAACTACTATCCGCTTCTCCGATTTCGGTAGGGATTTTCAGAGGATTTTTTAAATCTGCAGGCTGAATGATTTTGACGATCATCGGTTCGAGACGTTTCATTAATTTCATTGAGGAAGAACGGGTAAACAAGCATGCTTTAATGATATTTTTCAATATTCTGACTAATTTTTTGAACATTGCATATATGTTTTTTGAGATGCCTATTCCTCCTAATTTATTTAAAAGAGCCGTTTTTTTTCTCTCAAAGGCCCATTCTAAATTACGCAATCGCCAATCCTCTAAAGGTTTTTTAGGAGTCGGAGGGACAAATTTTTCATATCGACTAAGCTGTTTTAAAGTCGGATATTTTTTTGGAGTTTTACATAGACGAATAATAAATTCTTTTTTAGCAGGATTTCCTATATTAGTCAGCAGCATTTTATCGACCAGTTTTTTCCTGAACTCTTTATTTCCCGTTCGTCCGGCATGATACAATTGAGCAAATTGATCTATGCTAAACTCCCGAGGATTTTCTTCAAATGCCTTCATGATATTCTCTAAAGGCGGCATTTTATCAGAAGCCGGCAGACATAGACACCTTAAATCACCCGCAATAAGAGGATCTGTTTTCACATCGGTTGACCGGGAAATCGTCTCGATTTTAGGGGAAAAGGATCCGTTCAATTCTCTTAATCGTTGAGCAAAGATCGGATAAATAAAGTTATTGTGCACATAGAAAGAATTTAAAAGAGTTCTCTCCTCTTCCGGAGTAAGAAAACTTCGATTTTCCTTCATATTCTTTAAATAAAAATTATAAAGTTGGGCTCCGGTTTGTTGCTGCTTATCATTCAATAAGTTGCAAAGATCTTCAGTGAGAGAAGAGAGTAAACCCGGAACATTCATCACTATCGGTTTAAATTTTTCAATTATTTTTTCTTTCGTTGAACGATAAGAGTATGACCAATGCGTAGGCTTCTGTACTCTTTCCTCTTCGCTCGAAGAGTCAAATTTTAACTCCGCTTCCATTAAAATTAAATACAGCTTTAGTTTGATAGAAACAGCGGCAGGATCTGTTATCTCGCAATTGATAAGGTCCGAAAAGATCTTTTTTTGACTCGCAGTATATCGTTCAAAAGATCGAAGATGCTTTAAGTTTTTTTCAGCCGATCCATAATTTCCACGATCAAACATCTCTTTAATTAAAACCAAAGCATCCCCGGGAGAGCATGGATGCAAAATATCTTTTCCATATTTGTTAACGACATCGAAAGTATAATATTTTTCAACGCTCGCCACATTAGGAGTGATCACTTTTTTTTCACCGGCTGCATTCGTCAGAATAAGAGAATCATTACTCTTTCCCGGAAAGGTTTCATTTTGATTATCAGATAGATAAAATCCCGGTAATTCCCGACAGAAAGCTCGATGCTGACCTTCCTGTGTTTGTATGCTGAAATGCATTCCCAAACGGGGCAGATTCATTCCGGCCAATACTTCAGGAGATTTTTCATCTACATAAAACTCTATTGCCGGTAAATCTTCAAAAGATTGTAAAATTGTGTAAACGGAATGATTTTTTAACCCATTTACAGGAGGAGAAATAAATATTTTTTTACCCTCAATATCTTCACTTACCTTCAGAACTTTGTAGGAATTGAAATTTTGATCTAAATGCACATAATATTTTTTTTGATTCACCTGATTTTCCAAAAAGAAATGGGGAGTCGGTTTTTTTGAAAACCAGAAATCAAACTTTTGATTTTTTTCCGGTGTAAAAGGTAACTGCTTCATAAGTCGAGCTTTAGCTTTGTCGTCATTTACAACCATCCGATAAGTCTCGGAATTGAAGTCTTTTTCTACAGATACAATTTTCCCTGTTTTATTTATCCTTACTTTTGCCTCTCCCTTGGCATCTTTTACTGCAAGATAACAATTATCACCCTGAATCGGTTCTATGCTTGTGATCTGTTTAAAAAGGGTTTTAAACTCAGGATTCTCGGCCGGATTATCATTTCCGGTATTGACAAGGATCTTTCCGTTAACGGAGAGTGTCATCTTTAGATAATCTATTTCGTACTTAACACCGTTTTGGTCGGTAGAAAAAATCAATGTTTGTAAGGAATCTTGAGCATCTTTTGTTGATAAACATGTCCATGTACCTTCAAAATTTTCTCCGGTTAATGCTTTTGCAATACCGTTCAACACAGTTTTTTGAAAAGCATCCTCTTTTATCAAGCGCGGAGCTATCATCGATCGGTGCTCTTGCACTAAATCATAAGTGTTATAATTTTTTTCGGACCTTGAAATGGTGTGCATTTCGCATGCCAGAATATCGATAGATTTTTCTTCGATAGAAATATTTTCCGAAACATCATATATAAGCGGAAGTTTTAACATATAATCACGAAGCTGAGAAGATATTTTAGGCGTATTCAGATCTTCTCTAAGTTTCCGATAATTCGGAAGATTTTGAATTTTCCGGGCAACTTCAACCGAAAACATGAGAGGATATTTTTCTAAATAGAAATTTATATGCTTTTGGTATTCCTCAAGCAGACAATAGAAAAACAGAGAATGTTGATAATTTTTCTTGTTTTTTGCTTTTTCAATAGCATTTGTAACTACATTAAATACTTTAAAAATAGATTCCGGTTCTTTGGAAATTTGAAGATAGATTCTTGCCGGTTTAAGCATTCGGAAAAACACTTTTTTTTGCACATTCAAATTATCCAAGTAGTGATCAGGCAAATTGATTACATGAGAGATAGTTCTGATCACTTCATCTTGGGGATTACAGGAAGTAAGCTCCTCTTCTCTAACGCCCTCTTCACTCCGTAAGTTGGATACATTTTGATGATAATTAGAAAGTAAAAATCCTATTCCCGGTTTATGCGAACGAGAGGTCGCCTTACGTATATAAGCTTCGAAATTTTCACCCCCACTAAATCCATTATATTTCATTTTTATACAAAATTGCGATGAGAACTTTGGAACTTCAAGCTTCGAAATTTCACTATATAAATTAAACTCGGACTGAATATGAGAGGGGACCGGGTGGGAAGTTCCGTAAAATGCATTCAGTTGTGCAGCAAAGGTAAGCTGACGAAGGCATTCTAAAGAAGACGGCAGAGGAATTGTTTCATCTATCTTTAAGAGTTTCGTTATTCTTTTTCTTAATTCTTGAATTTCCGGGGTCAGCAGTTCTTGAAAAGCCGGATCATTCTGAGGGATTTTATGTAGCTCTTCCACATAGGCTAAAATTTGTTTGTCTATGTTTTTAACTTTCCTATCATTGGAAGCATTATTCTTTCCCATCATAGAGGCAATTTGTATCGAAAGAAGCTCTTTATCAAGTCCTATTTTTTTCATTGCCTCTTGGATTTCCGAGTTATTTTTAAGCAATCGCTTCATTAGCTTCACTGTTCCCGACGTTCGCTTCACCGGTTTCAATAACAAGTTTTGCTTATTAAAATAAGTATCTTCGTAAAGCTCAAAAATATAATTTTTATTTTGCAAATTAGGAAAGTCCGGTTTTATTTCGGAAGAATCAAAAGCCGGATCAAAATATTTCAGAAGCTCTACTACGCGTTTGTGATCAAACATGGCTACAAAGGCATTTCCATAAAAAAATAAAGCTTGTAACGCATAGTAATTCGGTTTCTCCTCAGGTTTCAGAAGATTGCTGTCTTCTAACCTGATAAGCTTGTCTCCCACAGCAAGAAGAGTATGCATGGCTACAACAACTTTTGTGTGCTTTTCACCATAGGTAGTCTTATCGGAATTAGGGCTAAACGTTAATTTTGATAAATTTTCCAATAGTTTTAGGAGAGCAGGAATTTCAGTAGTGTCAATTTTATCCCAATAATCATCACTTTTATGCGTCGGTATAGGAAGACTTCGTGTCAACTCAACTATCGCTTTCACAATTTCATTTGCGTCGGAAAGTTGTTGAATCTCTTTTAGTTTTTCATGCAAATAATTCGGCATATCCTTTACCGGAATCGAATTAAAAAATTCTAAGGCGGGAGGAGTTTCAATATGGCTTACCGGAAACGTCTGATCTGAAATATCGTCTTGAAACTTAATTTTATGAGCTTCAGGTGAGAAAAAAACATCGTCTTTTGCCTTCTGTTTCGCTATATTAAATTCTATGTTTGGT
>Ga0206889_1010_pt1 | contig 44973 bp, 37 predicted proteins | sample Alteio_BWOrgHeat_57_FD_153245 | JGI IMG/M metagenome (GOLD analysis project Ga0206889, IMG submission 153245) | Enriched cells from forest soil in Barre Woods Harvard Forest LTER site, Petersham, Massachusetts, United States - Alteio_BWOrgHeat_Nextera5 ... | reverse complement strand
TTCTTTTCCAGGCGCGCCGGGTGTGATCATTGGTTATAATGATAGTTGTGCCTTTGGATTTACCAATGGTGGCCGTGATGTGCGCGATTATTATGAAATAAAATTCAAAGATGATAGTCGAAAAGAATACTGGTTCAACAATGAATGGAAGAAAACTGAATTCAGGATAGAAGATATAAAAGTAAAAGGAGAGGCCGATTATATAGATACCGTTGCGTACACTGTTTTTGGTCCGGTGATGTACGATAAAACTTATACCGGTGGAAGAACAACGGGCAATAAAAATTATGCAGTAAGATGGAAAGCACACGATGCCAGCAATGATCTTAAAGCATTTGTATTATTGGATCACGCGAAGAATTATGCAGATTATACAGAGGCCGTTACTAATTTACGTACACCTGGGCAAAACTGTGTGTTTGCCTGCAAGAACGGTGATATTGCGATCCGTACGCAAGGAGAGTTTCCGGCAAAATGGAAGGGACAGGGAGATTTTGTAATGCCCGGAACCGATAGTAGCTATATGTGGCAGGGTATGATCCCGCAGGAAGAAATTCCTTTTCAATACAATCCGGAAAGAGGCTTTGTAAGCAGCGCCAATCAAAAACCAGCAGACTCAACCTATCCCTATTATTTAGGTAGAGATTATAATGTTTATCGCGGTCTGATCATCAATCGCAATTTATCCGCAATGAATAATATTACACCACGTGATATGATGGTATTGCAGACAAGCACTTATGATGTAGTAGCGGAAATGGCGGTGCCGGTATTCTTAAAAAATATAGAGGTCGATAAACTGAATGAGGATGGTAAGAAGTATTTGGAATTATTAAAAAACTGGGGCTTTCATGATGATGTACATTCTAAAGCGGCCACGGTATTCAATATTCTTTGGAATAATTTTGATAGTGTTGTATTTGACGATGAATACCTGCACGCACCCAAAGGAACCATGCGCCCTTTTACCAGCACTTTGCTGGATGAACTTTTAAAAGACACTGCCTTTTCTTTTTATGATAATATTTCTACAACCCAAAAAGAAACATTGGCAGATGATATCACTGCTGCATTGAACAGTTCTGTCGGCACATTAAAAAAACTGGAAAAACAGAATAAGCTTGAATGGTCAAAATATAAAGATGCTTATATCGGGCATTTGGCAAAGATACCGTCGTTCAGCGATCTTCATTTGCCGGTAGGTGGTAGTGCTAATTGCATTAATGCGATCAAAACAAATCATGGCCCAAGCTGGAGAATGATCGTGAGCCTTACCCCACAAACGGAGGCCTATGGCGTATATCCGGGTGGACAAAGCGGCAACCCGGGAAGTATTTATTACGATAATTTTGTGAACGAATGGGTAGCGGGAAAATACAACCCACTTTGGATGATGACAAAAGATGAAACAAAAGATAAACGTGTAAAATGGGAAATAACATTTGATAAATAAGGCACAAGCAAGAAGAAATAAGGAACAAGAATAGAAGTATACAAATCGAACAAAATGAAATTTATAACATCTCTCATATTAACCGCTTTATTAAGTTTCGCTGCATGCCTTTATCTTCCCTGGTGGAGTATTGCCATCGTGGCTTTTGTGGTGGCTGTTTTGATCCCGGTTAAACCTTTGTTTTCTTTTATCAGTGGATTTATGGCATTGTTTTTATTGTGGTCTTTATTGGCACTTTATATCAGCACCAACAACGGGCATTTATTGGCACATAAAATATCGTTGCTGGTTTTAAAAACAGATAATCCCTTTCTCTTAATAATAATCACCGGACTCATCGGAGGATTGGTTGCCGGTTTTGCGGCACTAACTGGAACGTATACACGAAAATTGAAAGGATAATGAAAAGGAAGCTCCTGCTATTCCTGTTCATTATCGGCACAGGCAGACTTTTTGCTCAAAAAGTGTATGGCACCGTTTTTACAGACAAAGGAGACCTGCTTCCTTATGCGTCGATCAATATAAAAGGAACCACTGTTGGGTCAGATGCCAACAGTAATGCTCATTTCTCCATCACACTTTCTCCGGGAACATACACCTTGGTTTGTCAGCATATTGGTTATGCTGCAACAGAAAAAAAAATAACCATCGGCAATGAGGATGTAAACATTTCTTTTATTTTAAACGAACAGAAACTGGTAATGCAGGATGTTGTGATCCGTGCAAACCGAGAGGATCCTGCTTATGCGATCATTCGTCATGCAATTAAAAAACGGTCTTATTACGATAAACAGGTAAATGCATTTGAATGTGATTTATATACGAAGGATATTATTAAGTTATACAATCTTCCGGATAAGATCATGGGACAAAAGATATCAGTGGGAGATAAGAATGAAATGGGGCTTGATTCAACCGGCAGGGGGATCATTTATCTTTCAGAATCTTTGTCGCATATCGCTTCCCGCAAAAAGCCGGATGCATTTAAAATGAATGTACTGAGCAGCCGGGTGAGTGGCAGCAAAGAAGTAGGTCTTACGTTCCCTACTTTTATCAGCTTTTATCAAAATAATGTAGATGTCTTTGATGGCAAATTAAATTCCCGCGGTTTTGTTTCACCGATAGCCGATGGAGCGTTGGTTTTTTATAAATATAAATACTTAGGTAGTTTTTGGGAAGATGGAAAAGAAATAAACAGTATCCGTATTACACCCAGGAGAAAGTACGAACCCTTATTTTCCGGCATCATCAATATTTCCGAAGATGATTGGAGGATACATAGCATTGATGTTACCCTCACGCAAAAAGCAGCATTGGAATTACTGGATAGTTTACAGATAACCCAATTATACACTTCTGCTACGCCGGATGTTTGGCGGGTAAAGAACCAGGTGTTGTCTTTTCGGTTGAATCAGTTCGGTATCAACCTGGCGGGTAACTTTGTAAGCGTCTATTACAATTATTTGATCGATCCGGTGTTCCCTAAAAAATATTTCGATAACGTAGTCATAAAATATGATACCGCCGCCAGCACCCGTTCCAAAGCATATTGGGATTCTACGCGACCCGTTCCATTGGAAAAGGAAGAAGTAAAGGATTACAAAGTAAAAGATAGTTTGTATGATCAGCGGAATGATTCTGTGCAAACCACTGCGGTTATTGATTCGCTGAATAAAGCGCAGGGTAAACTGCAATTATACACTGTTATCTGGAATGATATCGACCGTACGAATTATAATAAAAAAGGCAGTTACAATTGGGGCATACATGCACTTGTTGAAGGGCTTGAGTATAATACAATGGAAGGTATTGCGGCCAACCTTCAACCTTATTTCGAGAAATACCTCAGGCATTCGTATGCATCATTGTCTGTTGAACCTGATATCCGGTATGGGTTTAATAATACACATTTAAATCCTTCAGTAAATATCGGCCTGGAAATGAAAGATCACACCGATAAAAATATAAACAGGCATATCTGGAATCTATCCGGTGGGAAACGGGTAAGTCAATTCAATAAGTCTAGTCCGATCACACCAATTATTAATTCATTGGGCACTTTATTTTGGGGAGAGAATTTTTTGAAGTTATATGAGAATTATTTTGTCAACTTTGGATATGCACGAAAATTCAAAAACGGATTAAAACTAAAGATCGATGGTTTGTATGAGGATAGATTGCCATTGGACAATACTACCAATTTTACGTTCTTCAAAAAGGATAGTATTTATATCACACCAAACTACCCTTATGAACAGATCTCAGCCCAATTCCCACGGCACCAGGCTGTTATTATAAGTGTTGACCTGAGTATTCGTCCCGGGCAAAAGTATATTGAGTTTCCGCATTCGAAAGTATCCATCGGTTCTAACTTTCCATTGTTCAGTCTTAATTATACAAAAGGGGTCAAAAATATTTTAGGGAGCGATGTAGATTTTGATAAATGGAGATTCATGATAAGTAATGATGCCAATTTAAAACTGGCCGGAACATTAAAGTATAATATCGGTGCAGGAGGTTTTTTAAATACGAATGCGGTATTCATCCAGGATTACCAGCATTTTAATGGTAACCGCACATTGAGTGCCGGCGACTATTTGAATAGTTTTCAATTGGCCGGCTATTACCAGTTTAGCACAACAGCGAATATTTTTGGTGTCGGGCATGTGGAACATCATTTCAATGGTTTACTCACGAACAAAATTCCTCTATTGAAGAAATTAGATTGGAACCTGGTAGCAGGCAGTAATGCGTTATATATTAATACAACAGATCATTACACTGAAGCATTTATCGGATTGGAGAATATCTTTAAAATATTCAGGGTAGATTTTATCGAAGGATATCAATATAGCAAACCAAACATAACGGGTATCTGTATTGGCACCGGAGGACTTTTAGGTAATAGTATCAGTAATGGCTCTTCCGGTGAGAAAGACGGGTTTGGTTTTTAGAGAGTGCCGCCTCTTTTTCTGTTTCCTGAAACAATTGTACTTTTGCATCAATAAAGAAATTTTGTTCACCAGGCATGTGTCCTTAAAATTTCCAGTCATGGCACTATTATTCAACCGGCTTTCCCAGCCGGAACTCAAAAAGTTATTGTACGCAGAAACAGAACCCCGTACAACACTTTCCTTTTACCAGTATTTTTTTATTGAAGATCCAAAGTCGTTCAGGGATGAACTGTACAAAGTGTTCAATGAGCTGAAAGTATTTGGCCGTATCTATGTAGCCAATGAAGGGATCAATGCACAATTAAGCGTGCCCGAAAGCAATTTTGAGGCAATGAAAAAATATCTCCATGCTATAGAGCCTTTAAGCAACCTTCGGTTAAATATTGCCGTTGATGATGATGGAAAATCTTTCTGGGTATTAAAAATAAAAGTAAGAGAGAAGATCGTAGCAGATGGTATCAATGATCCTGCTTTTGATATGGCCAACAGGGGCAAGTATCTAAACGCGGCAGCGTTCAATGAATTAACGAAGGATCCTGATACGATCGTGGTGGATATGCGCAATCATTATGAATATGAAGTAGGTCATTTTGAGAACGCGATAGAAGTGCCCAGTGATACATTCAGGGAGCAATTGCCCATGGCTGCGGAAATATTAAAGGACAATAAAGAAAAGAATATCATCATGTATTGTACGGGCGGTATTCGTTGTGAAAAAGCTAGTGCGTATATGCTTCACCGTGGGTTTAAAAACGTATTTCACCTGGAAGGCGGGATCATTCATTATGCCAATACGGTGAAAAACAATGAACTGGAGAATAAGTTCCACGGTAAGAACTTTGTGTTTGACGACAGGCTGGGAGAGCGGATCAGCGATGAAGTGATCGCCCACTGCCATCAATGCGGTCAACCTGCTGATACCCATACCAATTGTAAAAATGATGGCTGTCACCTGCTTTTTATTCAATGTGAAGCATGTGCAACCGCCTTCAAAGGCTGTTGCAGTGCGGAGTGCGAAGCCATTTATAGTTTACCCGAAGAAGAACAAAAAGAACTACGAAAAGGGATCGATAAAGGGGGAATGGTCTTTAATAAAAGTAAACAACGATTAAGACCAAGATTGGATGAAATAAATGGTGAATAAGTACGTTATAGAAAAAGCATATTTAATCCTTCAGCAAGCGTAAATGAATTTGATAAAACCGGTACTTTCCAAAAATTGCTTTTTTACCATCCTGCTATCGTTATTGATAGTTTCTGCTGCTGCTCAAAAACCAAGAAGATCGATCCTTTATAATCTTGTCATGCAAAAAAAGCAGCATGGAGTAGTATTTCATGATCTTTCCGTTTTTGCAAGAAATCACCACGACTTCCATCTCAATAGAGATAACCGTGCCGGTGCCATTGGAACCGGACTTACGTTGAACCGTTTTACGATTGCGAACATACTACATGCAAGACACGAAGCAATTACAATAAGTATTCCTTCTGCAGATGGTACAGTGTATACATTGGAACTCACTGAACAAAGAATAAATGTAAGCGGGGATTTTTCTTTTGGAACCATCAATAAACAGCACAAACGAATAAGAACTTCGAGCGACCAGGGCTTACATTACCGTGGTTTTGTAGAAGGAGATTCTACTTCGTTTGCAACCGTTAGTTTTTTTGCGAACGGTGATATGATGGGCGTATTCTCCAATGCCATGGGTAATTTTAATATCGGAAAAGCAGATAGTACCGGAGCTAATTACGTGGTTTATAACAGCAATGATATGGCATTGTCTGCTACATTTCAATGCAATACATTGGATGTGCCACCTGCTGTTACCAAAGACTTCCCGGTTATAAATAGCAGTCCGCCTCCAATCGCTGCAGATTCACCGGTACCGGCACTATTATGCAAAAAAGTAAGAGTATATCTAGAAGGTTCGTATAGCCTTTACTGGTATAATTTTCATTCAGATCTTACGGCAACACAAAATTATCTGACCGGGTTATTTAACCAGGTGTCTGCCATGTATGAGAATGAAGGAATAATGGTAGAGTTGGCATCTACCTATGTTTGGACAACACCGGATCCATATGATTCCACCCGTTCTGACAGTGCGTTATATCAATTTCAACGAAGATGGAATAACCTGGGCGATAATTTTAATGGAGATATTGCCCAGCTGGTCTTCGGGGGCGCTAACCCTGTAAAAGGTGGGATCGCTTATTTGTTGCCCGATCTATGTCTCCGGAATTACTGTTATTCGTACAGCAATGTATTTGGTTCTTATAATAATGTACCTACTTATTCCTGGGATGTAAATGTGGTTACACATGAAATAGGACATCTTTTTGGCTCGCATCATACTCATTGGTGTGGTTGGAGAACAGGAGCTGGAGGAACCTGCGGTGCTATTGACAATTGTTATACTGAAGAAAGCGGCAATGGCTGCTCTGGTAGTTGTCCGGCACTAACGGATACGGCTACACGACCAAATGGCTGGCAGGGGACAGTAATGAGTTATTGTCATGTTGATTATGGAATAGGTATTAACCTCGCGAATGGTTTTGGCCCTTTGCCACAGGCCGTTATACGCAACCAGGTAAGTTCTGCAAATTGTTTAACCGGAACGGTTGAATCATGGTCGGGCACCACCAGCACCGCCTGGGAAGATGCTACCAACTGGAGTTGCGGAACAGTCCCGGATACCAATACGGATGTTTCTATTTCGCAGGGAGCGCCAAATATGCCCGTCGTTAATAGTAATGCGCAATGCCATAGTTTAACAGCGCCATCAGGGACAACGTTACAAGTAAATCAAAGTTTGAATATTTCGGGCGCAGGTGCGGTACAAAGTCCTTAGCATATCATGATAGCGTGGTTAAAGCTTCTTCAATCCTTTTCTTTGTTTCTTCATCGCTCAATACCTGCGGAACAAATTTCTTACCGATCACTTTTTCGTATAGTTCAATATAACGGTTACTGATAGTCGAGATCCATTCTTCACTCATTGCCGGAACGGTTTGTCCTTCTTTACCCATGAAATTATTAGCGATCAGCCATTCGCGCACGAACTCCTTACTCAATTGTTTCTGGCGTTCACCTTTTGCCTGCCTTTCTTCATAACCATCCGCATAAAAATAACGACTGCTATCCGGTGTATGAATTTCATCCATTAAATAAATAGTATCACCGATCTTACCAAATTCGTATTTGGTATCTACCAATATTAATCCTTGTTTGGCGGCCAGTTCTTTTCCTCTTTTAAAAAGAGCCTGCGTATATTTTTCCAATACGGCATAATCGGCTGCACTTACAATTCCACGTGCTATGATATCTTCTTTGGAAATATCTTCATCATGTCCAACTTCGGCTTTTGTTGATGGAGTAATGATCGGAGTAGGAAAGAAGTCATTCTCTTTCATTCCTTCCGGCATTGTTACTCCACAAATTGTTCTGCTGCCAGAATCATAGGTACGCCACGCATGCCCGGTAAGATTACCGCGTATCACCATCTCAACTCTGAACGGTTCACATTTTTTACCGATCGCAGTATTGGGAGCAGGAATGCTCAACAACCAATTAGGACAAATATCTTCTGTTGCTTTTAGCATATAAGCCGCGATCTGGTTCAATACCTGTCCTTTATAAGGAATAGGATGAGGGAGGATAACATCAAATGCGGAGATGCGGTTACTGGCGATCATCACCAGCCATTTATCATCAATGGTATAGACATCCCTGACTTTACCGCTATAAAATTTGGTCTGATTATTGAATTCAAAATATTCCATGAGCTAAAGTACTTAGGGTAGGTGAAAACACCCAATTTGTTACGGTATTAAATTTCAAAAAAGGGGAGAATAAACATATTTTATTTTACTATATAAAGCTTTATCTTGTAAACAGATTCCTATCTTAAACTCAGCTATATGAAAACGATTTTCTCTTTTCTGATATTATTATTTTTCACTTCAGGTATAGCATTTTCACAGCAACGTATTGTTCTTCATGGAAAAATAATCAATAGCAGCACTAACGAAAGTGTTCCTGCTGTTTCTATTACTATAAAAGGAAGCACATCAGGGACTTTTACGGATGATAAAGGAAATTTTAAACTCGCCACCACTCATTCTTTACCGGTAACGCTTCAATTTTCTTCTGTTGGATATGAATCACAGGAACTGACGGTAACGGATGCATCTGCTTTGATAATGATCCCATTTAAACCCGGTTTTACTTTAGGTGCTGATGTGGTAATCGCAGCAAGCCGTTTACCGGAAAGGATATTGGAATCGCCGGTAAGTGTTGAACATATAAGCGCCACAACCATCCGTAACTCACCTGCAGCAGATTACTATGAGATCGCAAAAACATTAAAGGGGGTTGATATCACCACTTCCAGTCTTACTTTTACTTCTTTAACTACACGTGGTTTTAACGGAAGCGGTAATGCCCGTTTTAATCAGTTCGTAGATGGAATGGATAACCAAGCACCGGGATTGAATTTTTCTGTTGGGTCCATTGTTGGCCCTTCTCAACTGGATGTAGATAATATGGAATTATTACAAGGTCCTTCTTCTGCACTCTATGGTTCGGGTGGTATGAACGGAACATTGTTGATCAATTCAAAAGATCCTTTTAAATACCAGGGTGTTTCATTTGAGTTGAAAGAAGGCATGATGCATTTTGGAAAGAATGATCCTGTTGGTCCCTCTGCATACAGCAATTGGGCATTGAGATGGGGATTCAAAGCCAATGATAAACTAGCATTTAAACTTGGAGCAGAATATACACAGGCACAGGATTGGGTGGCAACAGATACATCCAATTATGGTGGAGTAGGGAACCAGGGATATCCGATACCCGGTACACGCGCATCCGATCCAAATTATAATGGGGTGAATGTTTATGGAGATGAAACATCATTGAACATCGTCAGTCCTTCAACACCTTTTATAGATGGAGCGGCGCAACAGATCGTTACCGCAAATCCGGGGTTGAATTCTGCGGTGCAAGCGATCTTAGCAACAGATACGGTTCAACCTTTCAATGTTTCACGTACCGGTTATAAAGAAGGTGCTTTTATAAATCCAACAACTGATATCTTAAAATTAAGTGCCGGTGTATATTATAAATTAGCGCCGCAGACTGAATTATCATTGATGGGAAATTACGGAACGGGTAATACAGTGTACACCGGAAGCGATCGTTATTCTTTGAAGGACCTTCAAATGGGTCAATATAAATTAGAGATCAGGAATGATTACTGGTTCCTTAAAGCATATACTACACAAGAAAACTCCGGCAATTCATACAATGCAACAGTTGCTGCACAATTATTTAATGAAGGATGGAAACCCAGTTATGATGGGACCAATCCTGCTGGAAGTTGGTATCCGCAATATGCAGGAGCGTATTTACAAGCACGACTATTAGGTGCTACACCGGCAATGGCAAATATTGCTGCACGTGGTTTTGCAGACCAGGGAATGCCCGCACCGGGCTCTGTTAAGTTTGATTCTATATTTAACCAGGTCATCAGTAAACCCATTCCATTAGGAGCAAAATTCTTAGACAGAACAAATCTATACCATGTAGAAGGTCAGTATAATTTTACGCGGTATATAAAATGGGCGGAAGTGATCGTTGGTTCCAGCTATCGTATTTACAGATTGAACTCACAGGGAACCTTATTCGCAGATACAACCGGCCCTATCAATACAGGTGAATTCGGCGCTTATTTGCAGATCTCTAAAAAAGTATTGAATGATAAATTAAAGTTGACCGCCTCCGGCAGATATGATAAGAATGTAAACTTCCAGGGTAAGTTCACCCCAAGAGTATCGGCAGTTTATAAAGTAGGGGCTGATCAATTCATTCGCGCTTCTTATCAAAATGCGTATCGTTTTCCTACCAATCAAAATCAATGGATCAATTTAAATACAGGCGCAGGAATATTAATAGGAGGCTTGCCTCAGTTGCGTCAGTTCTATCATTTTGATACAGAACCTGTCTATACACCTGCAAGTGTTAGTGCATTTGTGGCGGGAGGCGGCGTTAATCCTGCATTATTAGTGCCCATCGTTTTTGGCGAATACAAACCGGAGAGTGTTAATAGTTATGAACTGGGTTATAAAGGAGTGTTCAATAAAAAACTACTACTTGATGCATATGTTTATTATTCCCGATACACTAATTTTTTAGGAAGAGTTCAGGGGATACAATTAGCTACGCAGGAAGGGTTCTCTGTTTCAGTGAACAGTCCCAATAAAGTAAGCACTTATGGATTTGGAATAAGCGCCGGTTATTTATTACCAAAGAATTTTGAAGCAACTGCCAACGTATCCAATGATAATATTGATAATCCCGATCCAACATTTGTTACTTATTGGAACACACCCATGTATAGATTTAACCTGGGCTTAGCCAATACGGGTTTTGGATATAATAAATTATTTGGATTCAATGTTCAATACCGTTGGCAGGATAATTATTATACCGAGAGTGATTTTAAACAAGGTCCGGTTGCAGCATTTGGAACCATTGATGCATTGGTTAGTTATAAACTTCCTAATGTTCATTCTTTGATCAAAATAGGAGCGACGAATTTATTAGATCATTATTATACCAGCGCTTATGCCAATCCAGCAATCGGAGGGTTGTATTATGTAAGCTTTGCGTATAATGTATTTTAATTCTTAATTACACATTAAAGCGGAAATGCATCACATCGCCATCCTGCACTAAATATTCTTTTCCTTCAATGCGTAGTTTGCCATTATCACGACAAGCAGCTTCAGAACCGTACTGAATAAAATCATTATAAGCGATCACTTCTGCTTTGATAAATCCTTTTTCAAAGTCAGTATGGATAACGCTGGCAGCTTGCGGTGCTTTCCAACCTTTATGTATCGTCCATGCTCTTACTTCCTGTACACCTGCAGTGAAATATGTAGAGAGATTCAATAATTTATAGGTAGAATGGATCAAACGATCCAATGCAGGTTCCATCATTTTATATTCTTCCATGAACATGGCTTTATCATCCGCATCTTCAAATTCTGCGATCTGTGCTTCAATCGCATTGGTCATAACAATCACTTCTGCACCTTCAGCTTTAACGGCAGCTTTCAATATTTCAGAGAATTTATTACCGGTATGCATAGAGGCTTCATCTACATTGGCAACATATAAGATCGGTTTGTCTGTCAGTAAGAAAAGATCAGCGATCGCTACTTTTTCTTCTTTCGTCAATCCCAATGCTAATATACTTTTACCCAAGTTCAATTGATCTTTACAACGAACCAGCACTTCATATTCTGCTTTTAATTTGGGATCCGATTTTAATAATTTCTCTGTGCGGGATAATTTTTTCTCCACGCTTTCCATATCCTTCAATTGCAATTCTGTTTCAATGATCTCTTTATCACTGATAGGGTTGATAGCTCCTTCATCACGCAAAATATTTTCATCTTCAAAACAACGTACCACGTGAATGATGGCATCCACCTCGCGGATATTTGCCAAAAATTTATTTCCCAACCCTTCACCTTTGCTCGCACCTTTCACCAATCCTGCGATATCTACGATCTCAATTTGAGTAGGAACGATACGTTCCGGCTTAACCAGCTCGGATAGTTTATTCATTCTTTCGTCGGGTACATTTACCAAACCAACATTGGGTTCAATGGTACAAAAACGATAATTGCTTGCCTGTGCTTTTGCACTGTTACTAACCGCGTTAAATAAAGTGGATTTTCCTACGTTGGGTAATCCTACAATTCCTGCTCGTAAAGCCATGTTTTAGTTTTAAGGCTGCAAAGGTAAGGGAACTTAAGTTTTTAGTTCGCAGTTCATGCTTCTTAGTTGATGACATACACTTATATTTGAAAAATCATCCACTAACCAGGAAGTAAAAAGACATGGCATTAAGCAGGATATGGAGTTTTTTTATCATCACGGCGATCATTGCCGCAGGATTAACCTGCCTGTTCTCACATAATAATACCGATATCTTTAGTAAGATGGTAGTGGGTAAGGCTGGAGATACGACCCATACTAAATATATTGACAGCAGTCTGGTTCCAACAACAATCGCTACCACACTTACCCCAGGTAAAGAATTTAAAGACGGTGACCTCACTTATTCTAAAACAAACGACAATAAATTCATTGCTTATAATGAACAAAGTTCAGATGGTATCATTCCAACCTGTACAGCTGCTGTAAATATTTGTTTGGGGTTGATCGGCATCATGGCATTGTTCATGGGGTTTATGAGTATTGCCGAAAAAGCAGGAGGGATAAGATTTTTATCAAGATTGATACAACCTTTCTTTTCCAAACTTTTCCCGGAGATACCAAAAGATCATCCTGCATTCGGACATATGATGTTGAATTTTTCTGCCAACCTATTAGGATTGGATAATGCGGCAACGCCATTCGGCATCAAAGCAATGGAAAGTTTACAGGAGATCAATCCTGATAAAGAGAAAGCATCCAATGCACAGATCATGTTCCTGTGCTTACATGCATCCGGATTGACGTTGATACCGGTTAGCATTATCGCTTTACGTGCAAAGTTGAATGCGGCCAATCCAACAGATATATTCATTCCATGTATGATCGCAACCTTTGTTGCTACCATTACTTCGATGCTGATCGTCTCTTTTAAACAGAAGATCAATATTTTTCAACCGGTGATCTTAGGTTGGGTGCTGGGTATTTCTTCTTTAATAGCATTGCTGGTTGTATATGTTACGCACCTCGATCAAACTGCAATGGGTAGCTTCTCCGGTATATTAAGCAATGGATTAATCTTATTGATATTCCTATTGATCATATTGGGTGGTATGTATAAAAAGATAGACATCTTCAATTCGTTTGTGGAAGGTGCCAAAGGTGGTTTTGAAACCGCCATTCGTATCATTCCTTATTTAGTTGGAATGTTGGTTGCGATAAGTATGTTGCGTACCAGTGGTGTATTTGATTTGGTTGTTGCCGGCGCTCAACATTTATTTGCAGCACTTGGTTTTGATACAAGATTTGTAACCAGTCTGCCGACTGCATTGATAAAACCTTTAAGTGGCAGCGGGGCAAGAGGAATGATGGTGGATACGATGAAAACGTATGGCGCTGATTCATTCGCAGGAAGATTGAGTTCTATTTTACAAGGTTCGGCAGATACGACTTTTTATGTGATCGCTGTTTACTTTGGTGCGGTCAATATTAAGAACACCCGCTACGCGATCGGAACAATGTTATTAGCTGATCTCGCCGGTATCATTACATCTATATTATTGGCTTATTTATTTTTCGGACATTCCTTATAAATTGCATTATAATAATGCAACCAAAACCATCTTCTGCTGTTCGCTTCAATGCCTTAACCGGCGTACGTTGTCTTGCGGTATGCATGGTATTTGTTTATCACAATAGAAAATACTGGCGACCCGAATTACATCCTGAATTTCTTCGCCTGATCAATGAATTCAATATCGGTGTTTCTATCTTTTTTGTGTTGAGTGGGTTTCTGATCAGCTATACTTATTCAGATAAACCGCTGCAGTCTTTTAAAACATATTCGAGTTATATGTTACTAAGACTGGCACGTATCCTGCCATTGTACTGGTTGATATTGACTTGTTATTACATTGATCCTGCGTTTGGAAAGCATGCATTCAACTGGCAAACCTATTCATTGGTACATGCATTTTCTGATAAACATAATTTAGATGGTTTGTCACAGGCATGGTCATTGAATGTAGAGATGGTCTTTTATTTTTTTGCTCCCTTGCTTTGCCTGTTAGAGAAAAAGCAGATGTGCTTATTGGTCGGATTTTTATTGGCATTATTTGGATTGACATGGGGGATAGGAGTCTATTGGCATTATCTCAATGGAAATCCTAACCGTTATTTATACCCGGTTAAATTCTTACTGGAAGCAAGTTTCCCCGGACGTTGTACAGAATTTTTAGCAGGCATATTAATGGCAAGATCTTTTAACAGCAACGAACCTGATCTTTTAAAGAGAATACCGCAAAAGACATTGATCGGCTTTGCCGGGATATTTATCACGGCATATTGTATTGGTTTATTTGAACCGGATATTTATCACCAGGGGGCAGACAATATTATTGGCCGATTGATCGAGATCTTTATTTTACCCATATTTATTGCGATCGCATTAATGGGTTTGATCGAGGAGAAAACATGGTTGCAATCTTTTTTTGGATCGAGGATAATGCTATTACTCGGGAATGCTTCTTTTGCTTTTTATCTCGTACATATCAGCTATGTTAACCTGAAACTGAAGGAATACTTTTTACTTCCCGACCGCAATTTTGTGGTGCTTTGGCTGATCGCGATCGTATTGTACCTGGCTTTTGAGAAGCCGGTGTGCGGGGTTTTCCGCAAATGGATAAAAGCTTGATCGTCTGAACGAGGATTGGGGTAGATGAAAAAGATTAAATGGATCAGCGAATTGAACATCCTCCTCATCCAAAAAATCCACCAAAATCATCGTTCAGACAAATTACTTACGCTTCCGTTTGCGCCTAACTGCTAGATGTGAAGTCCCTCTTACAGCTGTATGTCTGCCATGTCTTACAACACGTGCAGGTGTACCAAAAGTATCCGGGTTCTCATTATCATCTACATCATTGCCGGATAAGTAATCACCAAAAGCCGGGGCCAGCTTTTTAGCTTTATAAACGTTGCTGTTGTATTTATTACTGATGATAATGATTGTCGCGGAATCTTCTATTAATCGAATGAAAGCGCAGTTGCTGCCGTGCCACCATCCATTGTGGTAGATCATTTTTTTACCATTGGGATAGATATTCATTCTCCAACCAAGACCATAATTCTTCATTCCACGCGATTCATTACTGTAAGGTGTGTACGCAGCTTGTAAGGTAGCAGGAGTGAAGAGGTTACCAACACTCAGCGCTCTGTCCCATTTCAACAGGTCTCTTGGTGTTGTATAAACATTTTTATCGCCATAAACAGCATCCAGGTAATTCCATTTTACTCTTTTTCTACCGGTATAACTGGGCATTCCGTTAGGATCTGTTTCGGGGTTGAATATAAAGGTATGTTCCATCCCTAACGGGACAAAGAAGGTTTGTTTTAAATAATCCGGGAAATTCATTCCGGTAACTTTTTCAACGATCAATGCTAATAACACAAAATTGGTATTGCAATACCTGAAATGTTTATCGGCCGGTGCAACATCCTGTAACGTGTATCGGTATTTGATGCACCAGTCAAGTACATCTTTATTATGAACATATCGGGATTGATCCCATCCTTTATCTGCCATTCCATATAAATAATTAGGAAGTCCGCTGCGATGATCTAACAAGGTCTTGATAGTAACACCAGCATAATTAAAGTTGGGGAAGTATTTAGTCAGCGGATCATTGATATTGAGCTTTCCATCCTGCCAAAGCTTTAATACCGCCATTGCAGTAAATGTCTTAGAGGTAGAAGCGATCTGCAAAGACGTATTCTCATCAATATTATCTGAACCCGGAATATGTCCCGTGCCTCTGTATCTTTCAAATACGATATTACCGTTCTTGGCAACGATCATCCCGCCGTTAAATCCTTTCGATGCTAGAAAATCCTGGTACCAGTTATACGCATAAGTATGGATGCGCCCGGCCTCTGATTCGCTAATAATACCCGGACCTGGAACAAAAGGGCGGGACAAAGTGTCCTTTTGTATGGTGTTTTTTACTATAAGCCTTGATACCGGAGGTTCTTCGGCCGTTGAAGAAGTAAAAGCCAGGATGGCAATAGCCACGAAAAAGCCGGCTGAACATATATAAACAGTAATTTTGTGCGGCGCAAGAGCACTGCGCAAAGATTTAATGGTTCTTAACATAGAAAAATAAAGCTTAGATAGAATATCTTTGCGCAAAATTACGATGTAATAGTCATGGCAGAAAAAAAAATAACAAGTTATCCGAAAGAAAAGATCAATATCCTTTTTTTAGAAAACATCAGCGATGCGGCAGTTAAGTACTTTAATGATGCAGGTTATGCGAATGTTCGCAAGTTAAGCGGCGCTTTAAAAGAAGAAGAACTGATCAAAGAAATTAAGAATGTACACTTGCTGGGTATCCGCAGCAAAACGATGCTTACAAAGAAAGTGATCGACGCGGCACCTAAATTACAGGCGATCGGTTGTTTTTGCATCGGCACCAACCAGGTAGATCTTGAAGAAGCTACCAAACATGGTGTTGCTGTATTTAACGCTCCATATAGTAATACGAGAAGTGTTGCCGAATTAGTAATTGGCGTTTCTGTTTTATTAATAAGAAGAATATTGGATAAGGACAGAGCTGCGCACCAGGGCTTATGGAATAAAGAAGCAAGTGGTAGTTATGAACTACGCGGTAAAACAATGGGTATTATTGGTTATGGTAATATCGGTACACAGGTAAGTGTACTAGCAGAAGCATTGGGAATGAAAGTTATTTTCTACGATGTGGAAACCAAATTGCCTTTAGGTAATGCCGAACAAAAAAAGACATTAAAAGAAGTATTGGGCAAAGCAGATATCATCACTTTGCATGTTCCGGATCTGCCTACTACAAAGAATATGATCAATGCCAGCAATCTTAAATTCTTTAAGAAAGGATCTATATTAATTAACTATGCAAGAGGTGAAGTAGTTGATCTGGATGTATTGGCACAATACCTTAAAGATGGCATCTTAAGCGGTGCTGCGGTGGATGTATATCCATGGGAGCCCGAAAAGAACGGCGATAAATTCACTACTCCTTTGCAGGGATTAAGTAATGTATTATTGACTCCACATATTGGCGGTAGTACACAGGAAGCACAAAATAATATTGGTGAAGATGTAAGTATCAAACTCTATAACTATCTGGAAAAAGGGATGAGCTTTGGTTCTCTTACTGTTCCGGCAATGAGTTTACCTCCGGTAGAAGGCAGTCACCGTATATTGCATATACACAATAACGTACCGGGTGTATTGAGTGAGATCAATACTTTATTGAGCAGTCACCATATTAATATCCTGGCACAATATTTAAAGACAAACGAAACCATCGGTTATGTTGTATTGGATGTTGCAAAAGGATTAAGTAAAGAAGCGGTTGAGTTATTGAAGACAGTGAAAGGAACAATTAAAGTGAGGGTGTTATATTAATAATTGCAATTAAATTATTTCAATAAGATCCTCCACACAATGGGGGATCTTTTAATTTCACTGAATGATTATTTCATAAAGGCACAATAATTGATGAATAGAGTACTTAAACAACTAACATGAAACTCATAATAATAGGTGGCGGGTTTGGCGGATTGCGCCTGGCGCAAAAACTAAGCAACAAACCCGGTTTTGATATTACATTGATCGACCGCTTCAATCACCACCAGTTCCAGCCATTGTTTTACCAGGTAGCAACTTCGGGGTTAGATGCGAGCAATATCTCTTTTCCCTTACGCAAGGTTTTTCATAAAAGTAAAAATGTGCATTTTCGTATTGCACAGGTAGAACAGATCAATACTTCATCCCATAAAGTAATGACCAGCATTGGCGAGTTTGATTACGACACATTGGTAATTGCTACCGGTGCCGATACTAATTTCTTCGGCAATCAACATTTGATCGATCATGCATTGCCGATGAAGAGTACCGTTGAAGCATTGCGGTTACGGTATAAACTATTGGAGAATTTTGAAAAAGCCGTGAATGCAAAAGACGAAAAGGAGTTACAACCGTTAATGAACATAGTTGTAGTAGGGGGCGGACCAACGGGTGTGGAACTCAGTGGCGCCATTGCAGATATGCGCCGTTTTGTATTGCACAAAGATTATCCCGAACTGGATTTTTCTAAAATGAAGATCTATTTATTGGAAGGATCGGGAAAAACATTATCGGCCATGAGTGCAAGTTCCAGTGCAGATTCCCGTAAATATTTAGAAAAATTAGGTGTGACGGTTATGACCGACACTGTTGTAAAAGATTACGATGGTACCACTGTTTTACTACAGAATAATGAAACGATCGAAACTAAATTAGTGATATGGGCAGCAGGTATTAAAGGCAATGTACCGGAAGGAATTAATAAAGACCTGATCGCAAGAGGTAATCGTATAAAAGTTGATAAGCATTGTCGAATAGAAAACCTTCCTAATATTTATGCCATCGGTGATGTAGCCTACCTGGAAGATGCGGCTTACCCCAACGGCTATCCGCAGGTTGCGCCGGTTGCGATGCAACAAGCCGATCTGATCGCGAAGAATTTATTACATCCAGAAGCAGAAAAAGAGTTTGTCTACAATAACCAGGGAAGTATGGCTACGGTTGGCCGCAACCTTGCCGTTGTTGATCTTGCAAAACCGAGATTACATTTCGGTGGTTTATTTGCCTGGATGATATGGATGAGCATTCACCTGATGCTGATATTGGGTGTGAAGAACCGATTCTTTGTATTTTTGAACTGGTTGTATAGTTATTTTACGTACGATCAGAATTTGAGGTTGATATTTAAAGAGCCGGAGAATATTGTCTGAATCAGAATTAAAACATTTCTTCTATTCGATCGTCTTCTTTCTAAATACACGAACAACAATGCTCATTAGTTTTATAATCATCACTTTACTCGTTCTCAGTATCTGGCTTTTTATGCAGCACCCGAAATTCGGGAAACTTCCTTCCGGAGAACGTTTGGAACGAATTAAAAAATCACCCAATTATAAGAACGGGCAATTTCAAAACATTCATCATACACCGGATATAGCGGAAGGCGTGAGTTATTATACCGTGATGAAAGATTTTTTCTTTGGCAAAAGCAAACACGCCAAACCTTCGTCGGTATTGCCTTCTCAAAAAACGGATCTGTTGAATTTAGATCCTAATAAAAATGTGTTGGTCTGGTTTGGACATTCATCCTATTTTATCCAGGTAGATGGAAAGAAGATATTGGTTGATCCTGTTTTTAGCGGAGCCGCCTCACCGGTTTCATTTACAACAAAAGCATTTGCCGGAAGCGATGTTTATACAGCAGATGATTTCCCACCAATAGATTACCTTTTCATATCTCACGATCACTGGGATCATCTGGATTATGAAACCGTTTTAAAATTAAAACCAAAGGTTAAACAGGTCATTACAAGTTTAGGAACAGCCGCGCATTTGGAACGTTGGGGGTATGATATCAACAAGATCACTGAAAAAGACTGGAACGAAGGGATCATCCTGGAAGATGGTTTTATTGTACACACCACACCCGGGAGACATTTTGCAGGGAGAACATTTAAAAGAAACAGATCCATCTGGATGTCTTTTGTTTTAATAACTCCAACAATGAAATTATTTTTGGGAGGGGACAGTGGTTATGATACACATTTTGCTACTATCGGTAACGCGTATGGGCCTTTTGACCTGGCTATTTTAGAATGCGGACAATACAATGCTTATTGGAAATACATACACATGATGCCGGAAGAAGTAGTACAGGCGGGCATCGATCTCAAAGCAAAAAAAATATTACCCGTACATTGGGCAAAGTTCACCTTATCCTTGCATGCATGGGATGAACCGATCAACCGGGTCGTTGCAGAAGCGGAGAAAATGAATATGCCCTTGATACACCCGATGATCGGTGAAGAAGTAAATCTAAACAATCCAAAACCTTCAAGTACCTGGTGGAAAAACATTAACTGATATGAATATAAAAAACCCGCTATTATAGCGGGTTTTCGATTGATACTATTATTAAAAGTGTTTAATAATCTCTTCTTCTCCAACCACCTTCAACCCATCTGTCACCATGACGATTATGTCTCCAATGACCTTGTCTCCATTCCTGGCCTTGACTTGGAGGCGCAGCCCAATGACCGCCTGAATAATGATAACCATCGCCGGCATCATTACGTTGCCAGTCTTCATCAACCCATACACGGTCAGGACTCGGACGTTCTGATCTTACAACGATCGGAACAACAGGACGGATCTTTACATATATCTGCGCAGAAGCTGCAGAAGATACGCTGAAAAGAACGGCTACAAGAACCAGTACTTTAGCTAATTTTTGTTTCATGATTTAATTTTTATTGATTAAAAATGACAGATCAATATTTTATCTTGATCTATTTGTCTGCTGCAAAGATGTATGCATTTGATCAGCTGTTCGTTACACTATTACTTTTATATATTGCATAATTCACACCTTATGGGCAGTTCATTTAAAATCTGGCATAAACCGTAAATTCGCGTATGGCAATACTTAGATCCATTTCAATATTTGTGCTCGCAGGTCTTTGCGAAATAGGTGGAGGCTACCTGGTATGGCTTTGGATAAAAGAAGACAAACCTTTGTTCTATGGAATTTTGGGTGGGATAATATTGGCCGCTTATGGAGTGGTTGCAACATTGCAAACATCCAACTTTGCAAAAGTGTATGCAACCTATGGAGGATTCTTTATTGTATTATCGCTTTTATGGGCTTATAAGTTTGATAAATACGCGCCAACAAAATATGATATCATCGGTGCTTTGATAGCACTATTAGGCGTGTGCATTATTTATTATTCTCCGAGGCCTTAATCTTTATGCATCGACAATTTCTTTACCATATCATCAGATACACTATCTGAATAAGGGCCGAACGCACTCATAAAGACCCCTTTGATATTTCCTTTTTTTGATTCAACAGCATAAACTACATTTTCATCACCCGGATCGGTTTCACCTTCAAAACGATGTACTTCTACAATTTCAAATTCAGAAGGAGTGAGGATCATTTGATTTTGTGTACATATCAGTTTATCAAATGCAATATTAAAATCAGTAGTATAGCCTTTTGATTTAAGGTCAGCCAATGCTTCTGTTACGGTATCGTAATTTTTCATGATTGTATCATTTTACTTTAAAGTTACAAAATCCGTACCCAATATTTATTACCATTTGTTTACGTACATTGTGAAAGAAAATGCGTGTAGCAGCTTATGAACAAGAAGAGTAAAAGAAACCCGGAAAAATCCTCCTCACAAATAGAAGTTTTAAAAGGCAAACTGGATATTTCCCGCAGCGGAATGGGATTTGTGATCGTGGAGGGAATGGATAAAGACATCCTCGTACGCCCCAATAATTTTGACCGTGCTTTTGATGGTGATATTGTACGTGTACAAATATCAAAAGGCAATAAAGGAGAAAAGCGAATTGAAGGAAAGGTGATCGATGTTGCCGAAAGAAAACAAACGGATTTTGTGGGCAATATCCAGGTGAGTAAAGACTTCGCTTTTTTCACTCCCAATACAAAAAACCCGATCCCCGATTTTTATATCAGTAAAGATAAATTAAACGGCGCTGTTGATAAGGACCGCGTGATGGTTCGTTTATTGAAATGGGATAAAGGCACTAAAAAACCCGAAGGAGAAGTGGTGACGGTGATCAAGGCAGAAGATATGGGTGATATGGCGATGAAAGAGATACTGGTAGAAGCCGGTTTCCCATTGTCTTTTGATAAAGCCGTTTTAGATGCGGCGCATCAGTTATCAGAAACGATCACTTCCGAAGAATTGGCAAAACGAAAAGATTTCAGGGATGTACTAACATTCACGATCGATCCGGTAGATGCAAAAGATTTTGATGATGCTATTTCATTCAGGCATTTGGATAATGGCCAATATGAGATCGGTGTACATATTGCAGATGTAAGTCATTTTGTAAAGCCGGGTTCTATCCTTGATCAATCGGCATATGATCGTGCAACAAGTGTTTATTTGCCGGATAGGGTAAACCCAATGTTGCCTGAGAGAATATCCAATGAATTGTGTTCGCTTCGTCCCAATGAAGATAAATACACTTTCTCTGCTGTATTTACATTCGATCAAAAAGGAGTTATCAAAAGCAGGTGGATCGGAAGAACGGTGATACACAGTGATCAGCGTTTTACCTATGAAGATGTACAACAGATCATTGAAACAAAAGAAGGTTTGTACAGCGAAACAATATTGTTATTAAATGAACTGGCACAACAATACCGTAAAGAAAGATTCAGCCATGGGGCTATTAATTTCTCCTCACAGGAAGTTCGTTTTAAATTAGATGAAAAGGGGAAACCAATTGGTATTGTAGTTAAAGAAAGTAAAGAAGCGCATCAGCTGATCGAAGAATTTATGTTGTTGGCAAATCGCAATGTGGCAGAATATGTAGGCGCGATCAAAGTAAATAAAGAACCCATCCCATTCCCGTACCGGATACATGATACACCGGATGAAGAGAAGATGTTACCTTTTGTTGCATTCGCTAAAAAATTCGGGTACACGTTCGATATGAGTGATGAAGATTCCATTGCACGCTCTTTCAATAAAATGTTAGCGGAAGCAAAAGGGAAACCGGAACAACATGTATTGGAACAACTCGGTATTCGTACCATGGCCAAGGCAATTTATACTTCAGAGAATGTTGGTCATTATGGTTTAGGCTTTGAACATTATTGTCATTTTACTTCACCGATACGTCGTTATCCCGATGTGATGGTACATCGTATCGTACAACAATGTATCGATCACAATGTAGTACCGGATAAAAAAATGGAAGAAGAGTGTAAGCATTGCAGTGATATGGAACGCAAAGCGATGGAATGTGAAAGAGCCGGTAATAAATATAAACAGGTTGAATTCATGCAGGATTATGTAGGAGAGGAGTTTGATGGAATTATCAGTGGTGCGGCGACCTTCGGCTTTTGGGTAGAAACAGTCGCACATAAATGTGAAGGCCTGGTAAGTACGCGCGACCTTGCAGATTATGATGATTTTCATTTTGAAAGCGCAGATTATGCATTGGTTGGAATGCGCACCCATAAAAGATTTAGAATAGGCGACCTGGTAAAAGTAAGAGTAGTTTCTGCTAATTTGGAAAGAAGGCAAATTGATTATCATTGGATACCGAGTGAGGAAGAAGCAAAGAAGGCAAGCGAGAAGAGCCAGGGATCAAAAGGTAAAAGTTCAAGAACCAAAAACTAAGCACTGATCATGCATTCGTTCACACAACTGTTAGGCATATTCGAAGAAAAATTCGACAAGAGGCATTTCCCTGCGCATACATCTTCTCTGTATGATCCGGCGCAATATATTCTTGGTTTAAAAGGAAAACGTGTTCGTCCCGTTTGTGTATTGATGGGCAATGAATTATTTGATGAAATAAACCCGGATGCGTATCATATTGCTACAGCGGTGGAGTTGTTTCATAATTTCAGTTTGATCCATGATGATATAATGGACAAAGCGCCACTACGCCGGGGTATGGAAACGGTACACACCAAATATGGGGAATCAACTGCAATACTTGCCGGGGATGCTATGTTGATACAGGCATACGAGTACCTGGTAAAAATAAAACCGGATCATCTTAAAAAAATATTGCAGTTATTCAATAAAACAGCCAAAGAAGTTTGTGAAGGCCAGCAACTGGATATGGATTTTGAAAAAACAGAAGCAGTGAGTTTCGATGAATACCTCAACATGATCACACTAAAAACATCGGTGTTGCTGGCAGCAAGTTTACAATTAGGGGCCATCATTGGCGGAGCAAGAGAAAGCAATCAGCACCATGTATATGAATTTGGAAAGAATTTAGGTATTGCTTTTCAAATACAGGATGATTACCTGGATGCATTTGGCAATGCTTCATTGATCGGCAAGCAAATAGGAGGGGATATTCTTGCTAATAAAAAGACCTTCCTGATGATACATACGTTAGAGAATGCATCTCCGATCCGGCAAAAAGAATTGAAAAAATTAATGACGGAAAATCCATCTGATAAAATAGAAAAAGTATTGCAACTTTTCAGGGATTGCAAAGCAGATAGCTGGACAAATCAACTAAAAGACAAATACCTCGAAGCCGCATTAAAGCAATTAGATGATATTGCAGTATTGCAATCCCGCAAACAGCCATTAATTGAATTGGCTCATTCCCTTGTAAAACGCGACAAGTAGTTGGCATTTATACCTATAATCAACAGGAAAATAGACAATTGTCAATACATATTTTTTTGTCATAACTGTTGAATATAGTTGCATCCACAACCTTTTTAATATCTTTATAGAGCATTCCCTGTTTAAACATTGATTCGTATAAACAGGGTATCATCTAAATCCAAACTATGGGTAAACCTTTACCTACTAATCTGTTTATTGATACACCACCCAAGCGGTGCGGTTTCATGCGCATACGTTACCTTCTTTTATCAGGTTTGATCACCATCGTTTGTTCGTTTATTACTACTACCATTCAAGCTCAGGTTATTGTTGAAACATTCGAAGAAATGGATGCCGGAGGGGTTACTTCAGCGATCACTTCGGGTCGTAATTCCAGGACGGTTAGTGTTGGAGCAACCTCTTCAACCATTAATATCACCGGAACCACCGAAACTACCTCAAGTTCTACATCAAGCAAAACAAGCAGTACAAAAAATGCAATATTAACTTCGTTATGCACCTCGAGCATCGATTCATATACCACTTTAAGTACTTGTTCGAAGACCGCAACAAGTACTACATTAGGTCCCGATTCAACAGGTACGTTTACCTGGTTCTACGGGGCTTCAGGGAATGCTGCCAGGATGACCATCAGCTCTAATCCGACATCCGGTACCGGCTTCCATTCAAATGCATATTATTTGGTAATGCCTACCAGCTCTGTATTGATAACACCGATCGTACCGCAAGGTATTTCTGTTGTTACATTTTGGGTGAGGGCATCAACTGCAGGAAATATCATACAGGTTGGTGTAAGAACAACAGCTACAAGCCAAACAAGTACTACCAGTTCTACACATGCAGGTCTGCCAACAAGTACTTCTGTTTCTACTACAACAGCACTTGCAAACAATACAGCAACTTATCCAACGATGTCAACTGGCGCTACTACTGTATTTTCAGATATCAGTAGTATTGCTACCAATGGCGTACGTTTTACAACATCTACACATTCTGCCCAATCTATAACGAAATCATCCAGTACCAGTATAGTTACCAGTAGTACCACTATATCCAGTGCAAGTGGTTCTGCCAACTGGAGTGTTTTCCAGGTAGTATATACGGTTCCTTCTTCTTTACAAAGTGCTCCAGGCCAGGTTATGATAACAGCAACCGGAGCTACGATCAATATTGATGATATAGAAGTTTTTTCTTCTGATATTGCCCCTCCGGGTACATGGACGGGTAACGTTGGTACAGATTGGAACAATCCTTTGAACTGGGCATATAACCAGGTTCCTACACCCAGCACAAATGTTATCATTCCAAATGTAGCCAATACAAATTTTCCGGTATTATCAACTTCTGCAGAGATCAATAATCTTACTATCAATACCACTGCTACGGTTAGTATCAACGGCTTTGATCTGGTTATTGATGGCGCGATAAGTGGATTAGGTAAGTTTATTGGGTCAGCAACATCTGATCTTGAATTTGGAAGCGCCTCTTCCGGCACAATATATTTTACCACTTCTCCTGGTCTGATTGATAGTCTTACTTTAGATGATGGAGCAAATATTACACTTGGATCTTCATTAGAGATCGTTTCAACGGGGATACTTACGGTTGGTAATACAACAGGAGCAACCCTCAATACCAATGGGCGTTTAAACCTTTGGTCTGACAATAACGGATCTGCGCGCGTGGATGTAATTCCGGTAGATGGTACAGGGGCGGCATTGAGTACGATCACCGGAAGCGTAAATGTATTGTGTTATGTGCATAGCACTAATAGTGGTGTTAGTGCAGCCCGGAGAGGGTGGCGATTATTAACTGCACCCATCACGAATTACGGATTAGGCAATAACCCTTGTACTATCTATAGTTCCTGGCAAGCAGGAGGTGTAAATATAAGTGGCCAGGGAACCCTGATAACGGCTCCTGCTTCTGTAGCTACAGGTGGTACCGGCAATGGTATGGATGCCGGCATTAATGCCAATTATTCTATGTACAAATGGGATATAACCAATCAAAAACTGACGGCTGTAAGTAATACCAAAACCGGTATCTCAAATACCAATGGTGCAGATACCGCAGATAATATCGGATATTTTATTTTTATTCGCGGAGACCGCACGCCTGGTACAGTCAATTTTCCCTGGCTGGCGACCATTAATAATACAACACTCACGTCCACCGGCCCATTGCAATTGGGCGATCAGTTATTTACGAGTGTCACTGGAGCCGTATCTGCTACCGCAAATGGCTTATCATTGATCGGCAATCCATTTGCATCATCGATTGATTTCAGCCAGGTTGCCGGTGATGATGGAACAGGATCTGCCAATGCTTCTTCGGGACTTAACAATATACTTAACCGTATCTATGTTTGGAATTCCAATCTTACCGGTTCACAGGGAGTTGGAGAATATGTATGCATTGATGATGCCAATTATGACGGCAACTATTCTAAAAATCTGGATGCTATAACAGGCACGAGTTTAGGAAATGCTACTGCTGCAGATCTCAGTATTCAATCGGGGCAGGCCTTTTTTGTACAAACAAACCTTACCGCACCCGCTTCAGTAACTATTAAAGAAGCTACAAAATCAACTACCAACAATTATATTTATCGCCCGGCAATTGGTGGCACTTCAACGAACAGTAAAATAACTATACCATCTTTCAGTGGTACATTATCATTGTTGAACAGCGATAGCACTACATCATTAACGGATGGAATATTGGCACAATTTAAAAATGGATATTGTGATTGCGTAGATAATATTGATGCGCCCAAATTCTCTAATATCGATGAGATGTTCAGCTTATCAAGAGATGGCAAACGGGTATGTATCGAAAGGCGTTCGGATATAACAAAAGCAGATACATTGTTCCTCACGTTGCAAAATATGGTTCAACGAAGCTACCGGTTCAACTTTGCTACTACACTGGCCGACCATCCGGGTATCGGCGCCCATATAGAGGATAGTTATACCGGTTTAAAAACCGTTCTCAATATGAACAGTACAAAGACGCTTGATTTTACGATCGACAGCAGTGCCGCTTCCAGGGTAAGCAATCGTTTTATGGTGGTGTTTGGTGCCGTTAATATTTCTCCGGTATATACTTATATAACAGCGCATAAAGAAGGCAATACCATACCCGTGCAATGGTCGGTATCAAATGATACCAGCATGACAGAATACGCATTGCAGCGCTCAACGGATGGGATTAATTACACAACAATATATACTACAACAGCACAACATAACGGTAACGGGTATAGTTGGATAGATACAGATCCTTCAGCCGGAACAAATTACTACAGGGTATTAAGCACCGATATATTGAACGAACAATCCTATAGTCAGGTAGTAACCGTTGGGATAACATCGTTAAGTCCAAGTGGAATAACTGTATATCCGAACCCGATACAAAACGACCGGATAGGTCTTGCTATGAATAATAGCGCAGCAGGAACCTATCATTATGTGCTGTTAAATGATCTTGGACAGCAAATACAAACCGGCAGTTTTATACATGCAGGCGGCAATGCCACTACTTCCATAACGATCAACCATCCTCTTTCAAAAGGAACATATCGCCTGAATATCATACAGCCGGATAACACAACTACTGCTATCAACGTATTGAACTGATCCTGCACTTAATTTTTATTACAGCGTAAGCCGATAAATCGGTGAAACGAATAAATGCTTAATTTACCTGCTAAATAAACCAGGCATCATGGGCTCACTGTTTCGTAAAAAATCTATATCTCATATTCTAAAGGATGCAGAAGAGGGAATGGGTGATGGACATGCAACAGATAGCCAGCTTCAAAAAGTACTCACCGTACGGGATCTTACTTTCTTTGGAATTGCAGCGGTTATTGGAACGGGCGTATTCACTGCTATTGGCTCTGCCTGCTTTAATGGTGGCCCCGCGGTTATTCTTTTATTTTCATTTACTGCTGTTGCTTGTGCATTTGCCGCCTATTGTTATGCGGAGTTTGCAAGCACGGTACCCGTTTCGGGAAGTGCATACACTTATTCCTACGTTGCATTCGGAGAGATCTTTGCATGGATTATTGGCTGGGATCTCCTAATGGAATATGCCATCGGCAATATTGCCATCGCTATTTCGTGGAGTCAATATTTTGTGCAGGTACTGAAGGGATGCAATATTTATTTACCTGCGTGGATCACGATGGATTATTCTACCGCCCATTCGGGTTTTACCACTGCGATCAATGCATTGGCTCAACATCAGTCATTTGCTTCATTGGATGAAAATATTCGCAATGCTTATATCGCCTGGCAAAATGCACCTGCTATCGGAGGGCTTCGACTGATCATGGATATACCTGCTTTATTTATTGTTGCGGTAATAACGGTAGTAGCGTATATCGGTATCCGCGAGTCGAGAAGAGCGAATAATATAATGGTACTTACCAAACTACTGATCATATTATTAGTGATCATTGCAGGTGCATTTTATGTGAGGCCGGGGAATTGGCATCCGTTCATGCCAAATGGCTTTGCGGGAGTGATGAGTGGCGTTTCGGCTGTATTCTTTGCCTATATCGGGTTTGACGCGATCTCTACAACGGCAGAAGAATGTAAAAATCCGCAACGGGATCTTCCCAGGGCCATGTTCTATACTTTGTTTATTTGTACCGCATTATATATTGTATTGGTGGTGGTGCTCACGGGCATGACCAACTATTCCAAACTAAATGTTGCCGATCCTTTAGCATATGTTTTTAAAAGCCAAAATTCTGCGCTCTCCAATATTATAGCGGGTGTTATTTCTGCAAGTGCGATCATTGTGATCGCTTCTGTATTATTAATTTATCAGATCGGACAACCTCGTATCTGGATGAGTATGAGCCGCGATGGTTTATTACCAAAGATATTCTCCCGCATCCATCCTAAATATAAAACACCTTCGTTCTCTACTATCCTGACAGGATTTGTAGTGGCCGTTCCTGCATTGTTCTTAAATCTTGATGTGGTGATCGCTTTAACCAGCATCGGCACTTTGTTTGCATTTGTATTGGTATGTGGAGGTGTACTGGTATTGCAAAATCAAAAGGACAGGCCGGAGAGTAAATTCAAAGTACCTTATTTAAATGGTAAATATATTGTGCCGGTCATTTTATTCGGTGCATTGCTATGGGTATATCTTAAAGTGCCCGGTTATTATCAAGGTCTGCTACATAAAGAAGGAGTGCCGATGATCATCTTTTTTATCGTTGCAATTATTGTTTCCATCTACACATTTATTAAAAATTTTTCACTGATACCTGTTTTGGGTTTATTGAGTTGTTTTTATTTAATGGCACAGGAAAGCCACACCAACTGGTGGCGTTTTGTAATATGGCTGGCAGTAGGGTTGGTGGTTTATTTTACGTATGGAAAGAAACATAGTAAGCTGGCGGATAAATAAAAACAGTCCCGGCCAAACCGGGACTGCAAAACTTAAACCAACTCCAATCACTATTTTACAATCTTATTCTTAGGGTACTTAATAGTATATGCGAACCGTATCTTTTTAGTTTCACCCGGTGCAATGGCCAGTTTCCATGTGAGCAAGCCGGTTTCAGTATCAACATCAGCTTTGCTGTTATCCACTAATTCCACTTCAATATCTTTATCCGTAGAAACAGGGTATTGATCTTTCAATGACAGATCAATGCTGTCTTTTTTATTATTCCGGATGGTTATTTCATAAGTGTACTTCTGCAATTTATTGCTGCCTAAAAATTTCACACTGCTGTAATCTGCCAGTTTCTCTCTTGTAACGATCACGCGTTTGTCTCTTCCTAAAGTGAGATTCAATGTATCGGATGTTGAATTAGGATCGATGACCGACTTACCGATATAGGTATTCTCTACAATGATATTTGCTTCGCCGGGTAACAGGTTTAGTTTTTCCCAATCCACTACCTGTGCCAGTAAATACGGATCCTTATCCAGTTTTGGTACGGCAAAATGTTTATAGATCGCCGGCACATTCAATGTTTGCAAGACAGCCGTTTGTGCCTTACCGTTAGTAGGTACATCGTAGGGTATATCGACATCAAAAGTTACATCTAATGTATTATCACTTACAGAAATATATTGATCAAGTCCGGTTTGCATCAAAGAGTTTTCTCCTCTAATTGTAACCTGAGAAGCTGCACCTGCAGTAAAATTTACATCATTCAATACTTCTGTTGCATTCTCTTTAGCAAGTTCTTTTCTTTTATAAACCGGATATACATACCCCATAAACCATGGTTGTAATTCCGGCGCATTGTTCCATTGTGATGGGAGAGAAGTTGATAAAGAAAGATGCACCTGTTTCCAGTCGATACCCGTTGTCTGGGTAATCTTCGCTTTGTAAATGATCTTCATCGGGTCTTTGATATTATCTACCCGGATATCATAGAACGGCACCCAAAAAGCATTGGGAGTAATATATGAAACGGTGAAATCGTATTTTCCGGATACGGCGGCAGATAATTGTACGATCAATCTTCCGGAAGTAGCAATATTCTTTTGTTCTTCTTCATCAATTTGTGCCTGTAGTTTATCGGCATCTTCCTGCAGGAGTGTTTTTTTACCGGTCAGTTTAGCAATATTGGTTTGCAGTTCCAGCGATTTCGTTTTATAATAATCCATCAGTTTTATTAATTCAGCAACACTTAATCCTGTTTGCGATCCTTTAATATCCCTGTTTGCTTTTAACACGTCCATCAGATCGGTTGAATTGTTGATTAGAAGGGTTATCCCGTCGATCGTTGTCTGTATTCGTGTCAACGAATCTTGCAGGAATTTTGTACGCGGTGATTGTTCTGTATTCTTCAGGTAGTTGTCGGCAAACTCAATCCCCATAATGGTTACTGCCGATCCTGTTTTTATCTGTACACTATTGATATCGATCTGGTTGCTGATGTCATCAATGATCAATTCATTGTTCCCTTGTTTTAAAAATGCGGTCGTGGTATGCGTCATTTCTGCCCCCGATTTATATACGACCACTGTTTTTAAAGAGGAACTAACGATCGTGCTATCGTTGTTATTTGCTTTTGCCGCCGCATGCAACAAAAAGCAGCTAAGTAATAAATAGGTGTATTTCATAATGGAAGTTTTAATGCAGATGCAACCACATTAATTATTACATACAGATAAGAGAAACAGGAGGATCAATTTGCTTTTCCTTCACAAATCAGGGCTTGCAAAAACTGCTTTTGCGTTGTAACTTTATGAGCGGTTTAGGATTTATTAACGATAAATTTAGCCATATGAACTACCTACAACGCATCGAGCATTGGGGTGATCTGCATCACCCGAAATGGATCGATATCTTACGCATGGCCCTTGGCGCTTTCCTTTTTTATAAGGGTATCGACTTTATACAAAACATGAGTTCAATGATCGCCATGATGGCGAACAAAACGCCCTTTGGCACATTTGGAGTGGTGATGCTTGGCCATTATGTGGCCTATGTGCACCTCATCGGCGGGTTATTGCTCATACTCGGACTAAGCACCCGTATCGCGTGTCTTTTACAAATTCCCGTTCTTGTTGGAGCGATCGTTTTCATCGGTTCATCCGGAGCAATATTTCATCCTTATTCCGAAATGTACATTTCTGTAATAGTACTGGCACTGCTGGTTTATTTTCTGATCGCCGGCAATGGCCCATGGTCACTTAAAGTACATAATGAAGATGAAGGAAGGTCGGGCAGGGATGACTAAAAGAGCCTTTCAGTATTTCTATAGTGATAATGAAGGTATCGATCTTGTATTGATACCTTTTTTCATTTTAGCCGGGGAACGACAAATATTTTTTTTTATTGTGTAGAATATATCGAATAAGATACATATGTTTGAAATAACTAAAACTAATATATATGAAAATGAAACTTTTCCTCTCTATTATTGCTGCAGGTGCTTTGTTTGCCTCGTGCAATAAAGCAAGTACAACCGTAACGACTCCCGGTGCTCCTGATTCGGTTACGGTGTTGATCCATGATAGTACATATGACGGCATAAATCCGGGTAATACAACGGTAAGAGACTTTGTGTATGATACTACTACTAATAAATTGGTTAAGGTGAAATATAAATATGGCGGAAGCCAGATAGTGAGTTCTTACGATTCAGTTTATTATAATGGTGGCGGATTTGCCGTAAAGGTATTGTCCTATCAAATAGGAACTGGAACACCTACTGATAGCACTTCTTTTTATTATACAGGTACCAGGCTGGATTCAACCAATGTAGGCGGAACACAAAATTCTGCCCCGTATAGTGTATCCCAGATATTTCATTATATCGGCAGTTCAACCAAACCCGATTCATTGCATACTGCAACTTATATAGCACCTTCAGGCGGCGGTGGCGGTGGACCACAAGACATCGGGCATATTGTTTTTGCGGGAAATAATCTTTCAACCGCGCTTATTTATATGGGCGGCCCTGGCATACCAATTGTAGCCGCAGCTGACCTTACAGCAGAAAATCCTTACCACGGGCTTGTTTTTAAAGGAAGCGATGATGTAATAGTACTTTTCGATGCTAACAATATTGATTCTATAAGTGCCCCAAGTATCTCTCAGACTTTCTACCAAAGAACCTACACGTATACTGGTGGAAGAGTAAGCCAATACATTGATCTAAAAAATGGATCTAATCCACAGACTACTGATATTAGTTATATGAAGATCCCATAATATCCATTAATTTATAAATATAGAGAGCCTCCTGATACAACAGGAGGCTCTTCGTTTATAGCAATATCAACTATTAATATCTTGTATAAACGTAATTCCAATAATTAGAAATATGTGCATTACTGCCTGCTCTTGGAAAATCCAATCGTAAGCCCTGGTTATTAAAACGCATTGTATCAGGAGTGATTGACGGAAACTTTAAGATAAGATATCCGGATACGGCTGTAACACCTGTATCAATAAGTGCATAAGTACCGTATTTAATAATATTAGGCTTTACTGTATAATCGGTATAAATAACACTGTCGTTATACAGGAACAGGTAACTATTGTAAGAGTGAGGTGAATAGGAGGTATCGAAAGAAGTTTTTGAATAGGGTATTGTAGTAGAATCAACACTACTCGAATCATAGTATGTAAGGTCCCATGAACCGGTAATGTTTTCAACATAAATAGCCGAAGCTTTTCCGCAACACATAAAAGAAACAAGCACCAGGCTTGACAGCAACATAGCAAGGTAAGCGAAGACGATCTTTTTCATACGTAGGATTTTTGGTCAAAGCAAGTAATGACCCGTCTAAAAATACTACGGGATACCGGGAAATAAAAGTTAAAGTGGGAGATAATTATCTTGCTCTTACCATCGTGATGGCTTCATAGTCGTTCCATTGATCATCCTTCAAACTGTAAAGCGGCTCTTCGGCTTTAATAGTATCATTATTCAGGATCTTCAATAACCAATAAGTATCCATTTTCTTTTTATCGGCATTGATGCCTTTAAAATGAAGGATCATTGGGTCATGCATTGCATCGAGGGTATAGGTGAGGTGGGCATTTCCTTCGTAAGCGACAGTTAAAATAACATGTGTACTGTCTTTGAATTTAAAAGAGATGGAAGGCAATTCCCCGGTAGAGTCATTGATACTCCAGGTTCCGATCAGGTTTTTATAGGCTGAAGAGTGTTGCTGCGTATAACCGTTCAAGCAGCAAACAGAACATAAAAACAAGGAAAAAATGACTGCCTTCATATTATTCTATTTTAAATAATATTGATAATCAATTGATTACGCAATAAGTTTATTTTTCAATATTAGCTTACTGTTATCTCTTTTTATCGTACCCGTTAATAACGACCGGAGCTGTACTTTTATTATACTAAATACACTCATTATGAACCTGGAGGAATTTTATCAAAGCATTACCGGCCGCTATCCCCATAACAGCAACTCTGAAGTAAAAGTATTTTATACTTATAAAGGGATGCCGGTGAACGAACAATTCATTTATGAATATCCTGAGTATTACCCATCACAGGAGCAAATTGACGAAATGTGTGAAGGGCTGAAAAGTAAAGCCAAAGGGAGCGGGGCTTCTTTTACCGTAACCGAACATGGCATTCAGGAGATAAGACCAATGGCTTATTGATCGTTCTAAAACTTACTTCGTCTTTAAAGCTTTTTAAGCAATAGTATTCGCATTCAATCGTTATAATAACATAAAGCGATTGCTTGTATTATAAGGTCTGTACCTATGGGGCAGACCTTAATAGTTTTAGGTATTCAAACTATTTCAAAAGAAGAAGGGCTGTGACAAAACAGCCCTTCAAAAACTCAAAACAATATATTGAAGAATAAAGATCAAATGTAGCCGACTACACCGGTAATGTAAACAGCCGGTTAAAGAGATAATGTTTTTGTAACGGAAAGATAACAATGCAGGTTATGCTCAATAGCACTTGCAGGGTTTATATATCGCGCAATCTGCAAAATCTATGATCATCGGAATAATGAGGATATCTCCTGCCAAAGCAAAAATGCGGATCTTACGTCTTGGCTGGCCCCAACCCAGGCTGTTAACCTGGCAACTATCAATTTGACCACCAAGGATCGTAGCGCAGGATGTCATGGAAACAATGGATAAGACCAATAGGAAAGCAGGCAGTAGTTTTTTCATATCGTCATTTAAGCCCGGCGAAAATAAGAAAAATTCTGAACCTATCGCCCAAAACAAAAGGGCTGTAGAAACAGCCCCATTTGTCTAATTAATTTCGTTAATGTATAACGTAATAAAGCAAAATTATCAACTTAACGATATCTGGGTGTTAACGTAAAAGTCTTAACAGGATTTTAGTAAATCGCCTAAATGTATTTAATTAAAAAAGGGCTGCACAAAACAGCCCCGGATAATCAGTACGTACTCTAAATTATGGCGAATCGAATTACAAGATATCATTATTGAATTTATTACGGAAGGGTTAAAACACCTTTTTATTTCAAACAGACAGGAATGAGAAAGGGTTGTAGAAACAACCCTTTATTACCAAAACTAACTGCTTATGAGAAAAAATTTATGTGTCGATATAAGTATTTATATTTTTAAAAAGGGATGTAAAAATACATCCCCCCGGAAAAATCCGTACCTCAAAAAATGTATAATAGAAGGTTAAAATAATACTGCTAAAGTATAATGCGTTGATCAACCACACAAGGGTGAAAACACCCTAATTCAGGTTTTATGTTAAATAGGATCCGGCGAAATGAATAGAACAAAAAAGGACTGTAGAAACAGTCCTCGTAATTACTAACCTATGTAATAGAGCGTGTGTGAATTTAAAAGAAGGGATGTTGAAACAACCCTTCAAAGCTTAAAACTAAATATATAGAGGGATATGAATGATCAAATGTAAAACGATCAAATCAAAAATAGAATAGAGGTGAGAAGAGATAATGTTTTTGTAACGGTAAGATAATATAATAAAGAAAGGGCTGTGGAAACAGCCCCTGTAATCAATACATATGTCTTCTTTAAAAAGACACAATAAGATTTTTGCTTATTATCATCAAGGAATTGCTAAGGTAGAATATCACCGAGACCATGACAAGGGTGAAAACACCCAATTTGATCATACCCGTTTCGTTTATTGCCTGATCTCGATCTTTAATATTCGGTTGCTGTCTATATCATGGTCATGCAATGTATAATAAGTGAGTCTGTAATATTTGCCAGGGACAATAACACCGCCCAAAGAGGCTGCATTATTATATCCGGCTCCATTCAAGGAATAATCAGAATAGGCAAAGTGTATCCCATTAATATCAAAACTTTCTTCATCGTGTCCCTCTGGCGGCATTGGATGATAATGTTGGGGTTGTCCTTCTACAACAGAGAATTTACCGCTGTGCATTATCTTTTTTGCCACATGAATATCCCCAAATTGTCCGCCCAAAAACAATAAAAGGAAAATGGCAGCCATAGAAATAAAGCCTGTTCCTATAAATAAGGTCTTTACTTTTTTAATATCATCAATACGGTTTCGTTTATAAGATATAATTAAACCTATTCCTATAATAAAAGCCAGGTAGCTAAAAATAAGGAAGGGTGTTTTAAAATAATCAACTTTTTCTGTAGACAGATCAAAAGCGGTTTTGAACATCATATATCCAATATACTTGTTTTTGGAATAAAAGGTTGGGCAGGACAAAAGGGAGCCTATCGTATAGGTGGCCAAAGTTTTAGATTAAATCTTCCATTTGCAATAACAATTGAATCCGGGTAGGAAGCATATGGGCGTGCATTAGTGGCTGCACGATCTAATATGATAGGTTGATAAAATTGCGTAATTACTCCATGAAATGATCCCTGAACGATGCTATCCGTTTTTCCAAAATGTGTTATAGTGGCGCTACCATTATATATTACATTGTTAGTGAAATTTGAAGTTGAACCGTAAGCTACGTAACCTGTAGGGAAGTTTGGATCACGATTCGCATTTAAAAAATAAGATATAGTAAACCCCATTTGATCAGCGTTAGGGGGATAGCTATTAAATAATGGGAATTGGCTGGGAAGTGTATCTATATTAAGTGGGCTGTTAAAATTGAAGGTCATTTGGATCTGCTCATAATTAGCAGCGGCATTTCCGGTGCCTGCTAAGAAAAGAAAACTGCTATCATCTGATGACGCTATCATATCCACCGTATCAAAAAGTACCTGGTGTCGCCCATTTATATCAGCTACAATATAATTCAACGGTAATGAATCTATATTGCTATTCTGCACAGAGCTGCTAACTTTTTTGCAGCCGGCAATCCCTGCTATAGATAAAATGAATGAGGTATATATGATTATCGCTTTCATAGAGTTTTAATGGGGGTACTTATTTGGATATATAAATATATGAAAAAACTGCGCGCATAGCTCAGATTTTGCCTGTCTGTTTCATATTCTTTAGCTTCCATTTAGCCACTGCAATAGGGATACATAGAATAGCTTGAATAACTATAATTACTGTACCAAAAGTGTGCGACTGCTTATGTATAAACTGATAAGGCACTATCAATATAAGTATGGTTATACCGGCGCACAGGTAGACATTTTTCCAGAAGTGATGATCGTTTGAATATTTCTTTAGCATCTTCAATAGGGATTTATATAATAAGATAGGTAAAACACAATTCAGGATAAAAGGGTGGACAAAGAAATAAAACAAAACGCCATCCAGTCACGTGTTTTAGCCCTGCGCGCCTATTTAACATAATTGTTAGTTATCGCAGCGACTAAATGCAATCGTCAGCTATTTAGGATTTTTTTCATCAAGAGCGTAGCCATGAAAAAAATCCTAAATAGCTGACGGGTTTTAATTCTTTAGAGTTATTTAGGAGCGAGATGAACTCTACGTTATGTTACTTGGGTTGGCGTGCGGAAGGGGAAAATCTTAGATTAGCGAAGCAGAAGATTTTCCATGTGGCGTTGGCTGTGTTGTGTGGCAGGAGTTTTTGTTTTTAGCTGCGGAGCCCATTTGTATGAGCCGGTAGGCGAATTACCAATATTTTTTAAAAATTTTTGAACTTTTTTTTGTATTTTGTAGCTACATTTGTCCTCCGAAAAAAAATAACGGCCAGTTCTGAAGAAACTGACCGTTACACATAAGCTAAGAATCAAATCTTGCCCGTTTTCGGAGGTTTTACGGTTTACTACCTCCTTAGGGAGACCTGACCAGCCTTATGCTACCTTTTCCGTGTTAGGGATAGGATAAGACAAATGTAATTAAAAAAGATAGTCGTTCCTAAAAAGAGCGACTTTTTTTATTAAGGAAGTCGAGTTATTCACATTAAGAGAGGATAAAGCCACAAATAATCAACATTTTTCCAATAAATTCCAATATAATCCAAAAGAATTTGGAAAGAGAGACGTTAAGGAATATATTTGAGACATGAAAATAACCATTTATAAACCGTCTCAATTAGACAAAAACATCAAGGCTACGGTGCATAAAACAGGTAAATTGGGATTTACCTCTGATGCTGCTATCAAATTAAGGTTGTCCGAAATAAAAAATGCAGATTTTGGTGAAAATAGTGAGCCTGTTTCTGAATCTGTCGGTGTTCCTGACACGTTTCTATATATGATTCTTTACGATCGTGAAGTATCCGATTCGTTTAAAGTAAGCCTGGCAGGAGATTATTACTATGTCAATACAAAAATTCTGTTTGATAATTTACGCATAGATTACACCAAAGGTGATATAATTTATGATATTGAAGAAGTCCCTATGCCTAATAGTATGCAAGGACGAGGTTTGTATAAACTCAAACAAAGAACTGCCAAATCAAAATCTTCAAAGAAAGATTCTCCAGAAGAAGACACTAAAGAGTAACAATCCTAAAAGTACCGCTAAGGAGTGGCGTGGGAAAAACAAATACGACCGTGCTGCCCATTTAACATAATGTTAATTATAGGATGTTTCATTTGTCTAATTATTTAAAAAGCAGCCGGTTATAACAATTCGGTACCGCCCTATAATCAGATAATTATGGCAGATAAAAGTAAGCAAGAGGTAAATTAAATTTACCGTTTGTGATTGTATGGGTAGTAATAGATGAAATGTTTCCGGGCGCAAGCATAAGTTGCCCGCTAAAAGTCCCCTGCACGGAGCTAGAACTCATTGAAGTAATATTGATCGTTGAATTATAAGGACTATGTGTTGTTTGGTAAGTTACATCATCTGCGTTATGTTGATACAAAATAGCCGCTTCATAACTACCGGTGCTGTCACTATAAGTACCTGTTTTAATACTTTGGGGTATCGAAGCAATTATTAGAACAATATCATTGGAAGGATCGGAAGAACTTTCAGAACCACCAGCCGCAAATACAGCTCTATAAGGAGAAGGATCAACATATGGAGTATATTCTATAACTGCAGAATCATTAACATTAAAGGTATCAACCACCCCATCAATAGTGGCGACAATCGTTCCTATAGGAAGGGCGGTACTGTTATCCTTTTTGCAGGATGCAAGGATGGTCAATAAAACGATGGGTACAATAAATAGTTTTCTCATACCCAAATATACTTATGATATTACCAAAAGGTTGGGTAAAAAAAGACGATGGAGGTATTCTTTATAATTGCAAGCACAAGACTAAGCCTTATATGACCCAATAAAGCCCCTAAGGATCGCTTCAAACTCAGCAGCTTCGCCAAACAAAAAGGAATGTTGAATCGGCAACACATAGATCGGGAAATCTTTTAACTCGGGCTCAAATTTCAATAAACGAACGGCGTCTTTTTCTGTGGTAAGTATCAATTTATTGGTACCGGTAATTTGCTTAAATTCCTTTTTAATTTCATCCAGGTCGTCCATATCAAATATATGGTGATCGGGATAACGCAACATATGATAACTGTGGACCTTGGCAGTAAGAAATTCTTTTAAATGCCTCGGACTGGCAATCCCGCATATTAAAAATACGGTATCATTAAAACCGATGGATATTTCCTGTTTGCTGAACAAATGATACGGCGGCGCATAATCGATCTTTGTAAAAAACACATGCTGCCTGTCCAATGGCCTTATTTCTTTTAATAAACGTTTCTTTTCCCTTGCAGACAGACCGGGTTCGCATTTGGTGACGATAATTATATCGGCGCGTTTGATACTTGTTCTTACATCACGCAGATCACCGGCCGGCAACATAAAATCCCTTGTATATAAATTATTGTATTCAGTCAATACGATATTCAACCCGGCGTTTACCCAACGATGCTGAAATGCATCATCTAATATAATGAGTTCGGTTTCGGGTCTTGCTTGTAGTAATTGCGGAATGGCTTCCAGCCTGGATTCTCCAACAGCTACGATCAGATCCGGAAATTTTTGATGGAACTGCATTGGTTCATCACCGATCTCTAACGCAGTCGTACGTTCATCGGCAATAGCAAAGCCGCTTGTTTTTCTTTTATAACCCCTGCTAAGCGTGGCCGTTTTAAGATCATTCTTTAAAAAACGCACCAGGTATTCGGTCATCGGTGTTTTACCCGTGCCGCCAACTGCAAGATTGCCAATACAAATAATGGGGAAATTAAAAGTGGCAGACTTCAAATACTTTTTATCGAACAACCAGTTTCGCAGCCATACGATGCCTCCATAGATCAATGAGAACGGAAGCAATACATATCTGAAGCTTTTTAACATAATTAAAATTGATGAACCACTTCAGGTGTTACGCAATAATCGAGTTTAATATCATGAGTGTGTACTTCATCAAAACTATCTATCGGTTCAAAATAACTGAATCCTATTTTGAGTACATCCTTTCTGCAGGTTGCCAAATAACGATCATAAAATCCTTTTCCATAACCTAACCGATAGCCATTCTTATCAAAAGCCAATAAAGGCAATAATATTATATCAATATGTTGCGGTGCTATTATATCACCATCAACCGGTTCCATGATGGCATGTGTTTTTTCTACAAACTCTGTATCATCATTGGTCAGCACCGCTTTCATGGTATGATCCTTATAATTGCTAACCGGGTAAGCGATCTGCAATCCCGGATTCCTGAACATTAAAAAATCGATCACCGAATGCGTATTCACTTCGTTCCTGCTTTCGATGGGCCAAAAACTCAGAAGCATATTCATATCAGTCGGCAACGATATGGTTTGAAATTGAATGAGTATCAGGTCATCCAGTTTATATTTTTCTGCCTGCGATATCTCGTTGCGTTTAGTGATGTATTGAGTTCTAAGATCTTTCTTGGTCATGTTACACGGTGTTTTCCGAATTGATAAAGATAGAAAAGATGGTGGTTCCGTAATTGCGCTCTGTTTTATAGAACGGAAATTTCTTATAATCATTGCGTGGCGTATGTTCCAATACAAACCAGCCTTTTGGTTTTAGCAATTTTTTTTGAAAGATCGCCCTCGGTAATTCATCGATCGTTGTCAATGCATATGGTGGTCCTGCAAAAATAAAATCAAATTGTTCGGTGCAATTATTAATAAAACTGAACACATCCGATTTAGTGACCTTCAAATTTTCGATATTCAACTCTCCTGCCGTTTTTTTAATGAACTCGTACATCGTAGTGTCTTTCTCAACGATCGTTAGCGCCACTGCTCCCCTGCTGGCCAGTTCGTAACTGATACATCCCGTGCCGCCAAAAAGATCCAATGTAGTTAACGTTTCTATATCAAGATTGTTCTGTAAAATATTGAAGAGCCCTTCTTTGGCGATATCCGTTGTGGGCCGTGTATGGGGCATATTGGCCGGGGGAGATATCCGCCTGCCGCCGTTTATTCCGCTGATGATACGCATGCCGCAATAGAAAATAAATGACTGAAATAATGAGAAGGCAGCTTGGCTATTTCAGCATCATAACTGAAATTGCCCGGCAAATGTTCCAATATGATATTGCTGAAATGAACATTGATCTCTTCTACCAATGAGGAATCACTTCTTACCAAACCGCTGATACATAAAGCCACTCCTTTTACATCCACGTTATATTGTTGGCAAATATTCAGCAGGTAATAAACCACATCGCCGGTTGATTGATATAAATAATTTTGAATGACCTGCAACTGATTTTCTTTTATCAGCATCACTGTTATATAACCGTTCTCAAAAATGCAATAAAGATTATCACCCGCACTCTTGATCGTTTCAGGTAAAAGAGAATACCGGTGTGTATGAACAGCCGATGGGAATTTTGATTGTAACATGGATAAAATGCCGGAAGGGATGCCGTATACATTATAAGTATAGAGCTTCGGCATAAAATCATTTCTTATAACCCTGTCTGCATCATCGCCATGTACCAATGCCAGCATATCCTCTTTTCGGGCATTGCCATTCATGAACTCGCCCGGTACCAATAAAGATTCTGCAAACGCATGAATGATATAGGTGCGTTTAAACGATTGATGCAATATCTTTTCTGACTGGTATAATTCGTTGATATAATTGCTAACGGCATCGCTATCCGAATTGGCCGGAAAATCATAGGTAGCCAGCGAACTGAAGGTATTCCCGGGGTTTAAAATAGTAAAGGAAATTCCTCTCAAACTCAGTATGATGAACAATCTCGACTCCAATGTATCAATATCCGGCGGTTGTATATTATAGGTAGCGTTCACTATTGGTATTTAGGCAAGCAAAATAAGATAATTTTGCTGACTTATGGAAGGTGAATCAATAATAAACGATCTGCAGGTAAAAGTGACTAGCCGGCAAATATTGTCCATCGCATTGCCGATCAGTCTGGCTTTGCTGATACCCCAGATCAATTTTATCACCAATAATATTTTTTTAGGCGATTGGAGCAAGCGCTCGTTGGGAGATGCCGGTATCACCAATGTATATTACCTGATTCTCGCCATTGCCGGAATGGGCTTCAATAATGCCCTGCAATCACTTATTTCAAAACGAGCGGGCGAAGGAAACCTGGATAATATACATGTACTCGTGCAACAGGCTTTTCGCATTGCAATGATCTTTTCATTGGCAGGCATATTGTTTACCTGGTTTTTGGCACCCATTATTTTAAAGCCCTTTCTCAATCCCGTTTCCTACGCTGATGAGATCAGTTTTTTACGGATACGTGTATTGGGATTACCTTTTTTATACCTCTTTCAACTCGGCGGTGCTTTTTTGGTAGGTACATTGAACAGTCGCTATCTCATGATCGGCTTCATCGTTCAAACGGTCGTTAATATCTTTTTTGATTTCACCATGATAAAAGGGAGACTTGGTTTTCCGCAATTGGGCTTTAATGGCGCAGCTGTATCATCGGTGATTGCAGAGGTCATCGGATTGATCGTTGTCGGCATTGTAATAAGCCGTTTAAAACTACATCGTCAATTCAACCTTCGCGCAAAATATGTTTATGATAAAACGGTCTCCAAAGAGATCATTAAAATATCAACGCCGTTGGTACTTCAATATATGTTGAGTTTAACAACATGGCTGGTATTCTTTATCATGATCGATGGAAGTTATAATGATGATGATAAAGCCATCAGTAATATCATGCGCAATGTATTTGGCTTTGCCGGTGTTTTCAACTGGGCATTTGCCAGTACTACCAATGCGATGGTGAGTAATTTAGTTGGCCAGGGAAGAAACTATGATGTACTGACAGCCGTAAAAAAGATCATGCGCTTTTCTTTTTTCTCGGCATTGTTCATGGTGATCTTACTCAATATATTTCCCTATACTTTTTTTAGGATGTTTGGACAGGGGGATGATTTTATAGCAAGAGGTATTCCTGTTCTGCGTGTTGTAAGCGGCGCTATGTTGATGATGAGCATCGCCGTGGTTTGGCTGAGCAGCTTGACCGGAACCGGACAAACAAAGATCAATTTATTGACAGAAGGGATATCGGTGATACTCTACATGAGCTATTCAACGTTTATCGTTAAAATACAAAAACTGCCCCTGGCCTATGCCTGGAGCAATGAATGGGTATATTGGTCGGTCACCTTTCTTATTGCTTTTATCTTTATGAATAAAAATAAATGGAAGAAAAAGAATGTGTAATTTGACATTAAATAAATAACCAATGAAAGCACTGATTATATCGTTCCTTGTAATTTGCTTTGCAATGAATGCCACGGCGCAATACAATAAACTGGATGCAGAAACAGTAAAGAAACTAGGACTGTATAAGATCGTTGAATGGACGACAACGATCGACTCTATCCGAAATACAACAGATTCTTCCTGTACCAAACTCATTTATAACAGGGCGGGTAGGCTGGCAGAGAAAGATTACAGTTTTAGTCCGGATAATACCCAATTCATTTCTATAAAATATACCTATAACGATAAAGGGTTTCTCATTGATTCAGCAAAAACGATCCCATACACATCAATGACGCGTCCTGTTACTGAAAGAATATCTTCTGCAGAATTTGTTTATGATGATCATGGGAAAGTAAAAACAGTGACCAATAAATGGCTGAACGGCAAGCAGGAAATATGGAACTATGGTTATGATGACCAGGATCTGCTTTATTATGTAGATATCAAAACAAATATCAAACAAGGTACAGAGATACGATTTGAGTACACTTTTCTTCCGAGGTAGGCAAAAATGAAAACGATCTTTATAACAGGAGTAAATAAAGGCTTAGGTAAAGAGCTATTTGAGCAGTTTATAAACAGAGGATACTTTGTATATGGTCTTGTACGCGATCAGGAGGCTTATATAAAACTTAACCAGACGACGCCTGATAATTCAAAAATTGTTCTCGCCGATATTTCTACAGATGATGTTATTTCAATGATCCAAAACATCGTATTGAATAAGCCTATTAACCTGTTAATTAATAATGCCGGCATTGGAGGTACATCAAGTAGTTTGGAACATACGAGTGCCGACGAATTGAATAACTTATTCAATATTAACTGTGCAGGCGTTCTAAGAGTTACAAAAGCGCTAAGAGAAAATCTATTAAATACTACCGGATCAATGGTGATCAATCTTAACTCCAGGTTAGGTTCAATTGCAAGACAATACAATGGAAGCTATAAAGAATTGAACGTAAGCTATGCATACAGGATATCCAAAGCCGCACAAAATAT